>Ga0272446_1000215_pt1 | contig 90799 bp, 90 predicted proteins | sample YNPCB0061_FD_194587 | JGI IMG/M metagenome (GOLD analysis project Ga0272446, IMG submission 194587) | Hot spring microbial mat communities from Yellowstone National Park, WY, United States - YNP-CB-006-1 | ecosystem: Environmental > Aquatic > Thermal springs > Hot (42-90C) > Sediment | place...
GCAGCCTTCACGGCGATTGACCAGCGCATCTCCTGGTCGAGCTTAACGCCGGGGATCGCTGCGGTGCCGTCGGCCAGGGCGGTGAGATAGGCGACATCGTCGGGAACCGCCGCCGCCCCGATGAGCGCCCGCGCCCAGATCTTCTTCAGGTCCCCTTCGGGCACCGATGCGAGCGCCGATTTCGCCGTCTCGAAAAAGCTGTGCGCCTCCGCCTCGATGCGGGGTTCGGGCACGTACCGGGAGATTGCGGCGAGCGCGTTCGCGGTGATGGTCTCGGCGAGTTCGGGGTGCCGCTCCGCAGGGGCAGCCGACCGTACGAGAGCAAGGTAGTCGAGCGAGGCCAGCTGCTGGTCGCGGACCATGTTCCAGAGCGAGGCCCAAAGCTGAAGGCGGAGCAGGGTATCGTCGACCCGGCCGATGTTGGCCAGGATGTACCGGAGCGATTCCGGGTCGAGGGCGACCTTGCAGTAGCCGTGGTCGCCGTAGTTCGGGAAGACGAAGTTCGGGCGCGGCAGCCCGGCCGCCTCAGGAAGCTCAGCCTCCTCCCCGGAAATCGAGGCTCGGAGCACGGTGATGCGGAGCCCGGCTCCCTCTTCGCGCGCCAGCCCGACGTCGAGCCGATGCGGGCGGAGGTACGGGTACTCCGGCGGTGCCGACTGGGTGAGCCAAAGGCGGCTCAGCCGGTCGCCGTCGGCGGTCCAGTGGGCGGCAATCGTGTTGAGCGACGGCGTTTCGAGCCAGAGACGGGCCCATTCCGCGAGCGAGATGCCGCTCCCGTGCTCGACTGCGGCGAGGAAATCGGCCAGCGTGGCGTTGCTGTACGCGTGGCGGCGGAAGTATTCGCGCATCCCCTCGCGGAATCCTTCGAGCCCGACCGCGGCGACGAGCTGCTTCAGGACCGAGGCGCCCTTGCCATAGGTAATGCCGTCGAAGTTGAGGAAGGTCTGGTCGGTGTCCTCGACATCGCCGGCGATGGGGTGGGTGGTGACCAGCTGGTCCTGCCGGTAGGCCCAGTTCTTGATGGAGGAGGCGAAGTCGAGCCAGCCGCTGTCGAACTTCGTGGCCCGCTCCATGCACAGGTACGACATGTAGGTCGCGAAGCTTTCGTTCAGCCAGAGGTCATCCCACCAGCGCATGGTGACCAGGTCGCCGAACCACATGTGCGCCATTTCGTGGAGGACCACCTCGGCCCGGGCGCGCCGCTGGTTCATGGTGGGCGGGTCGCGGAAGACCATGTACTCGTTGTGGGTGACACAGCCCACGTTTTCCATCGCTCCGGAGTTGAACTCCGGCACAAAGACCTGGTCGTACTTGCCGAACGCGTACGGAACGCCGAAGAAGTCGGCGTAGAAGTCCAGCCCCTGCTTCGAAACTTCGAAAATCTCGTCGGCATCCAGGTAGCGGGCGAGCGACTTCCGGCAGTAGAGGCCGAGGTCGATGTCGCCGTGGCGGTCGCGAACCACGTGGTACGGCCCGGCAACGAGGGCGAAGAGGTAGGTCGAGAACGGCTTCGTGGGAAGGAAGCGCCAGCGGCGGCGTCCGTCCGGCGCGGCCTCGACTGCCTCCGGGGCGGTGTTGTGGATGAGCTCCCAGTCGGCCGGTGCTGTCACCTCGAGGCGGTAGGTGCCCTTGATGTCGGGCTGGTCGAACTGCGGGAACAGGCGGTGACTCTCGTACGGCTCGAAGTTCGTGTAGAGGTACTCCTGGCCATCTTCCGGGTCGATGAACTGGTGGAAGCCGTCGCCTTCGTGGTCGTAGTCGTTTTCGTAGACAACCCGGACAGTATTCGAAGGAGCCAGCGCATCGGCGGGCAGCCAGAGCCGGTAGCCGTTCCAGTTTGGGCTCGGGATCTGCCGCCCGTTCACCTCGAGACGTTCGATGGTGCGGCCGCGGAAATCGAGGAAGAGGTCGCCCTCGCCCGAGAGGTCGAAGTTGAGCGTGGCGTCGCCGCGGTAGGACGGCGCGCGGGCGGACAGGTCGAGGGCGATGGTATAGGCACAGGCGCGGACGCGGGCGGCCCGTGCTTCAGCTTCTGCCCGGGTGAGGACGTCGCGCGGGGGTGTGGGTTGCGTTTCTGCGCTGGACATGGGAGCTCCAGTGCGGCCCGATGCCGCTCACAAGGGATCCGAGCACGAAGGGTAGGGGATCGGGGCCTGAAATGCGCGCCAGCGGGACGGAGAGCGGTCGCGGTCGGCCTTTCTACCCCTCCCCCACGGTCCCCAAGCCGTTCAGTGACCCATTTCGTGAACCGGGGTACAATCCGGCCGACCCCAGCGCAGGTGGCCGAGCCCGTATGTCCCACATCCCCGCCGTCAACGCCCTGATTACCGCTATCAACTTCGACCGGTTCGCTGAAATCGAGGCGAGGCACCGGCCGGATGCGGTCTTCCAGTCGTTCCGCGGGCCGACCCTGCGCGACGCGGTCTCCATTGCCGACTGGCACCGCGAGTTCCTGCGGGATTACCAGGACTGCAACTATGCGGACCTCGAGTACATCGAGGAGGGGAACACGGTCGCCGTCCGCGCCACCATCGAGGCCAAGGGGTACGACTGGCGCCCGTTCACCCAGCGCGTGATCGAAGTGTTCGAGTTCGAGAGCGACGCCGAAGAAGAGGTCGCCCGGCGGCGGCTGTACGCGACCCTCCGGGACATCACGCTCGACAAGCCGGCGACTGCCGCGCTGAATGACGCGCTCGGTTACCGCGGCGGGAGCCCCTCGCAGACCCGCCAGGTGGTCAAGGCTTTCTACGATGCGCTGCTCGCCGGCGACCGCGAGGCTGCGGCGGCCCAGCTCTCCGCGAAAGCCACGGTTATCGATGGGGTGTACGGCGTTGCAACGGGCCCCGAGAACGTGCTGGGCCTGTTTGCATCGATCCCGATGCCGGCATTCGGCAAGCTCCGGGTTACGAACCTGCTGGCCGGCGACCACATGGCGATGGTCGAGCTGGCGATCGACCCGGCTCGGCCGCGGTACGCGGATTGGGTCCGGCTCGTCGATGGCAAGATCCAGGTCATCGAGGGCTACGCGATGCTCCGCGAGCTCGGCATCAACCCCTACGAGAACTACGCGCACGACCGGCACCCGCGGCGGGCCATCCTCCCGATCTAGGCCTGCTCCCGCGGCGACGCAAACGCCGCACTTTGACCCCCCAACCCCCAGCCCGAGGTAGCTCACGATGGCCACGATGTACTACGACAAGGACGCCGACCTTTCGCTGCTGAACGGCAGAAAGATCGCCATCATCGGCTTCGGCTCGCAGGGCCATGCCCACGCGCTGAACCTGCGCGACAGCGGGTGCGACGTCATCGTTGGGCTGTACCCGGGTTCGAAGTCACGCGCAGCGGCGGAGGCCGAGGGGCTGCGGGTCGTGAGCGTGGAGGAAGCGGCGCGCGAGGCCGACATCATCATGATCCTCGCGCCCGACCAGGTGCAGAAGCAGATTTACCAGGCGGGCATCGAGCCCTATCTCGCCGAGGGCAAGATGCTGATGTTCGCCCACGGGTTCAATATCCACTTCCAGCAGATTCAGCCGCCGCCGTTCGTCGACGTGACGATGATCGCGCCGAAGGGGCCCGGCCACCTCGTCCGCCGGGTCTTCACCGAGGGGGGCGGTGTCCCCTGCCTCGTCGCCGTCCACCAGGATGCCAGCGAAGTCGCGCTGCAGCTTGCGCTCGCCTACGCGAAGGGAATCGGCGGCACCCGTGCGGGCGTGCTGGAGACGACCTTCCGGGAGGAGACCGAGACCGACCTGTTCGGCGAGCAGGTGATCCTCTGCGGCGGGCTTTCCGCGCTGATTAAGGCCGCCTACGAAACGCTGGTGGAGGCCGGGTATCAGCCTGAGAGCGCCTTCTTCGAGACGATGCATGAGCTCAAGCTCATCGTCGACCTGATCTACGAGGGCGGGCTCTCCCGGATGCGATATTCGATCAGCGATACGGCCGAATACGGCGATTACACCCGGGGTCCGCGCATCATCACCGACCAGACCCGGGCTGAGATGAAGAAGATCCTCCGGGAGATCCAGACCGGCCAGTTCGCGAAAGAGTTCATCCTTGAGAACATGGCCGGCCGCCCGCACTTCCTGGCGACGCGGCGGCTCGAGGCGGAACACCCGATCGAGAAGGTCGGCGCAGAGATGCGCGCCATGATGAGCTGGCTCAACCGCCCGAAGAACTGACGCCCGGCCCGTCCCCGCGCGCCCCGGAGGTGCCCCGGTGGAGTTGGATACGACCGCGCTGGTTGGGGTGCTCGACCGGGTCGGCGCGGTTGCGTTCGCCATCTCCGGGGTGCAGGCCGGCGTTCGCCGGAATTTCGACGTCTTCGGCCTGTGGGTCATGGGGCTCGTCACCGCGACGGGCGGCGGCGTCATGCGCGACGTCATTCTCGACCGGCAGCCGCTCGTCCTCGCGCGCCCCGACTACCTGCTCTGGGCGACTGGCGGGGCCGTGTTCGCCATGGCGCTGGCATGGCGGGGCCGGCCCTACCCGCGGGCCGTCGTGACGATTGCCGAAACCGGTGGGCTCGGCGCGTTCGCGGTCGCCGGGGCGCTGGCCGCCATCAACGCCGGCGAGGGCTGGAGCGGCGCGCTGCTCATGGCGATCCTCACGGCGACAGGCGGCGGCGTGATTCGCGACCTGCTCGCCAACCGCGTGCCGATGGTCCTGCACAGCGAGGTGAACGCCACGGCAGCCGGCCTCGGCGGGCTGGCCACGTGGGCCGCGTACGACGTTTCCAGCGGTGCGGCGACGCTGCTCGGCCTCTCGGTGGCGGCGCTTGTCCGGGCGGCGGGGGTTGCGTTCGACCTCCATCTTCCTCGCCCGCGGCGCCCTGGCAGAGGGCGGCCCACGGGGTAGCGCGCGGTTCCTTTTTGGGAGAGCGGCGCGTACGATGGAGATGAGAACTTTCGGCGAAACTCAGTACGCCGGAATATCAAACGTGTCATCTCGTATGACCGCCCTGGAGATACCGAATGCTGGCGATAACTGCGATTATCGTCGGCCTCGTGGGATTGCTGGTTGGAGCGGCAGCGGGCTTCCTGTACCGCCGCCGCGTTACCGGGACATCACTGCTGCAGGCAGAGGAACAGGCCAGCCGCATCCTCGCTGAGGCCGAAACACGACAGAAGGAGCTCCTGCTCCAGGCCAAGGAAGAGACCCTCGCGCTCCGGAACTCCTTCGAGGCGGAGATGAAGGAGCGGCGCGCCGAGATTTCGCGCATCGAACAGCGCCTCGCCCAGAAAGAGGAGAACCTCGACCGGAAGCTCGAGACGCTCGAGCGGAGGGAGCAGTCGCTGCGCGACCGAGAGGCCCAGATTGAGAGACTCCGCGCCGAAGCGGAAGAGCTCCGGCAGCGGCAGGCGGCCGAACTGGAGCGGGTCGCGAACCTCTCGGTCGAAGAGGCTCGGCAGCAACTCCTCGCCGCTGTCGAGGTAGAGATTCGAGAGGAGGCGTCCCGCCGGGTCCGCGAGATGGAGAAGGAGGTAGAGGCCACCGCCGCGCAGCGCGCCCGGAAAATCCTCGCCACGGCCATCCAGCGGTACACCTCGGAGGTCACCGCCGAGACGACCGTCTCCGTTGTCCCCATCCCGAGCGACGATATGAAGGGCCGCATCATCGGCCGCGAGGGGCGCAACATCCGCGCAATCGAGGCGGCGACGGGCGTCGACCTGATCATCGATGACACGCCCGATGCGGTGACCGTCAGTGCGTTCGACCCGGTGCGGCGGGAGATTGCGCGGCAGGCGCTAACGATGCTGGTGCAGGACGGGCGCATCCACCCCACGCGCATCGAGGAAGCGGTCAACCGGGCGCGGCGCGATGTCGAGGCGACCATGCTGGAGGCTGCCGAGGCCGCGGCGGTCGAGGCCGGCGTCCTCAACCTCCACCCGGAGGTCCTCAAGATTTTCGGCCGCCTGAAGTACCGGACAAGCTACGGCCAGAACGTGATGCGCCATTCCATCGAGACGGCGCACATCGCCGCCATGATTGCGCAGGAAATCGGCGCCGACGTAGAAGTGGCGCGGGCCGGTGGCTTCCTCCACGACCTCGGCAAGGCCGTTGACCACGAAGTCGAGGGAACGCATGCGCTCATCGGCGCGGAAATTGCGCGGCGCTACAAAGTGAAGGAGGCGATTGCGCACTGCATCGAGGCCCACCACGAAGAGGTGGAGCCGCGCACGGTGGAGGCGATCATCGTGATGATGGCCGACGCCATCTCGGGCGGGCGCCCGGGGGCCCGGCGCGAATCACTCGAGGCGTACATCAAGCGGCTCGAGACGCTGGAGAACATCGCCAAGAGCTACAGGGGCGTTGAGTCCGCCTTCGCCATCCAGGCGGGGCGCGAGGTGCGCGTCATCGTGAAGCCCGAGATCGTGGACGACCTGGAGGCGATGCGCATCGCGCGTGACGTCAGCCAGAAGATCGAGGAGACGATGGAGTACCCGGGCCAGATCAAGGTCACCGTGGTCCGGGAGACGCGCGCCACCGAGTACGCGCGGTAGGGGCGCGATGCGGCTGCTGTTCCTCGGCGACATTGTCGGCAGCGCCGGCCGGGAGGCGGTTATCCGCTCCCTGCCGGCGCTCCGCCATGAACTCCGGCTCGATTATGTCGTAGCCAATGGCGAGAACTGCTCCGGCGGCAAGGGCCTGATTCCCCGCCACGCCGATGCCCTGTTCGCCGCCGGCGTCGACGTCATCACGGGTGGGAACCACACCTTTCAGCACCGCGAACTCTACCCGTACCTCGAATCGACCCGCGGGATCACGCGGCCGCTGAACTATCCGCCAGGCGCCCCCGGCCGGGGGATTGCGGAATGCGGCGACCTCGTGGTCATCAACCTGATCGGGCGGGCCTTCATGCCGGCTGACTACGACGACCCGTTCCGCGCGGTCGACGCCGCGCTGGCCTCGATGTCGCCAAATCGGTTCATCGTGGTGGACTTTCACGCCGAAGCAACGAGCGAGAAGCAGGCCATGGGCTGGCATCTCGACGGCCGCGTGACCTTTGTCGTCGGGACGCACACCCATGTGCCGACCGCGGACTGCCGCCTGCTGCGGCACGGCACTGCCTACTGCACCGACGCCGGGATGTGCGGCGCCCGGGATTCGGTGATTGGGGACGACATCCAGGCGGTGCTCACGAAGTTCCTGACGCAGATGCCGACGCGCCTCGCCCCGGCGGAGGGCCCTGCCGTCATCAACGGCGTGCTGGTCGAGGCCGACGACACCACACGCCGGGCCGTCCGCATCGAGCGCGTCGACCGGGAGGTCGGCTGACGTGGCCATCGGCGACTTCCACCTGCATTCAACGGCGTCGGACGGCGTCCAATCCCCGGCGTGGGTTATGGAGCGCGCCGCCGCCAACGGCGTCCGCATCCTCTCGCTGACCGACCACGACACGACCGACGGCCTTCCGGAAGCTGCAGCAGCCGCGGCCCGGCTGGGCCTGCGGCTCATCCCTGGTGTCGAGATCAGCACCGACGTCGGAAAGGCCGATGTCCACCTGCTCGGATTCGGCTTCGACCCGGCCGGCAGACGGCTGCAGGAGTTCTTCCGCTGGCAGCGCGAAGGCCGGCTCGCCCGGGTGGAGAAGATTGTGAGCATCCTGCGGGACCACGGCATGCCCCTCGAGACGAAGCGGGTGTTCGAGATCGCCGGCGAGGCGACGGTCGGACGGCCTCACGTCGCGCGAGCGCTTCTCGAGAAAGGGTACGTGGCGAGCGTCCAGGAGGCGTTCGACCGGTGGCTGGGCAATGGCAAGCCGGCCGATGTCAACCGGGAGAAGCTCGACCCGAAGGACGCCATCGCTATCATCCACGAGCACGGGGGCGTGGTATTCGTCGCCCACCCGGTGTATATCGGCGAGAACTACCCCGAGGTCATCCGGCACCTGCGCGACCTCGGAGCCGACGGCCTCGAAACGTACTACAAGCACTACCCGGCGGACGTCATCGCCGCCCATGCCGCGCTGGCTGCCGACCTCGGCATGGCGGCCTCCGGGGGCAGCGATTACCACGGGCTCGGCAATCCTGACGACCGCGACATCGGCGATATCCCGTTCCCCGACGACCGGGTGGACGCGTTTGTCCGATTTATCGATGCGAATTGCGCCTGCGGCGCCATGGAGGGAGCCCTGTGACCATCGACATCGAAGAGATCGAGCGAATCATCCCGCACCGCTACCCGTTCCTGCTGGTCGACCGGGTCATCGAAATCGAGGAGGGCCGCCGCGGCGTCGGCATCAAGAACGTCACGGCGAACGAGTGGTTCTTCGAAGGCCATTTCCCGGGAAGAAAGATCATGCCGGGCGTGCTGATTGTCGAAGCACTCGCCCAGGTCGCGGCCGTGACATTGCTCCGCGGGGCCGATACCGGCGGCAAATTGCCGCTCTTCGGGGGCATTGAGCAGCTCAGGTTCCGGCGGCCGGTGGTGCCAGGCGACCAGCTCCGGCTGGAGTTCGAACTCGAGAAAATGCGCGGGCCGGTCGGCAAGGGCCGCGTGCGGGCCACAGTCGACGGGCAGGTGGCCGCGGAGGGGAGCATCACCTTTGCGCTTGCCGACCCGGCGGGAGCCTGAACGCCCCGGTGGTATACTCGAGACAGGAGTGAACGTCCCGGCGGTCCGCCCCAGGCGGACCGTCATCGTGTTGCGAAGCCATGGATGCAAACGTACTGGCCCAGCTGGAGCGGGTGAACGCCCGTTATGACGAACTGACCGCGGAAATGGGGCGCCCGGAGGTTGCCGCCGACTTCGAGGCGGTGAGCAAACTGGCGAAAGAGCGCGCCGAGATTGAGCCGATCGTGGAGGTCTTCCGCGAGTACCGGGCCGCGCAGGAGGCTGCAAGCAGCGCCCGCGCGCTCCTGCAGGAATCGGACCCGGAGATGAGGGAGCTGGCCCAGGCGGAACTCGAGGATGCCGAGCGCCGGATGGAGGAGCTCGAGCGGCGGCTGAAGCGGATGCTGCTGCCCAAGGACCCCCGCGACAGCCGTAACGTCATCGTCGAAATCCGCGCCGGCGCTGGAGGCGAGGAAGCTGCCCTGTTCGCCCATGAGCTCTTCCGGATGTACCAGCGGTACGCCGAGCGGAAAGGCTGGCAGACGGAGGTCCTGAGCGCCTCAGAATCCGACAAGGGCGGCTTCAAGGAAGTCGTCTTCGAGGTGCGGGGCGAGGGCGCCTACTCGCGGCTGAAATACGAAAGCGGCGTTCACCGCGTCCAGCGGGTCCCGGAGACGGAGGCCCAGGGGCGGATCCACACCTCAACGGCGACCGTGGCCGTGCTTCCGGAGGCGGAAGAGGTCGACGTGGACATCGACGAGAAAGACCTGCGGGTCGACATCTTCCACTCCTCCGGAGCGGGCGGACAAAACGTCAACAAGGTCGCGACCGCGGTGCGCATCACGCACATCCCGACCGGGATCGTCGTGGTCTGCCAGGACGAGCGGTCGCAGCTCAAGAACCGGATCAAGGCGATGACCCACCTCCGCTCGCGGCTGTTCGACCTGGAGCAGCAGAAGCAGGAGGCCGAGCTGACCGCGCACCGGCGCAGCCAGGTGGGGACCGGAGACCGGAGCGAGAAAATCCGGACGTACAATTTCCCGCAGGACCGGATCACCGACCACCGCATCGGCCTGACGGTGCACAACATCTCCCAGCGGCTCGACGGCGACCTCGACGATATCATCGACGCGGTCGCGACCGCCGACGAGGCGGCGCGCCTCGAAGCGATGGCATGAACGCCCGCGAGGTTGCGGGGGCTGCAGCCCGGCGGCTGGAAGCGGCCGGACTGGAAGACGCCCGCTTCGAGGCGGAGGTGCTGGTGCGCGAAGCGGCCGGCATCTCGCGGGCAGCGTACTTTGCAGGGGCCGTGCTCGAAGGCGAAGCTCGCCGGCGGCTGGAGGCATGGCTGGAGCGGCGGGAACAGCGCGAACCCCTTGCGTACATCACCGGGTGGCGCGAGTTCTACGGGCGCCGGTTCGCCGTCGGGCCCGGGGTGCTCATCCCCCGCCCGGAGACCGAACTGCTCGTCGAGATTGCCCTCGAGGAGCTGCGCGGGGCCCCCGGCGCGACCGTCGTCGAAGTTGGGACCGGGAGCGGCGCGGTCGCCGTCTCCGTCGCGGCCGAGGCACCGGCAGCCCGGATGGCAGCCACTGACATCAGCCCCGTGGCGCTGCGGTTCGCGAGGCTCAATGCGGCCGCGCACGCCCCGGGCGTGCAGCTCCTGCTCGGCAACCTCGCAACGCCCATTCGCCGCGCGGACGTCGTGCTTGCAAACCTGCCGTACATCCCATCGGCAGAGATTGACGCGCTCGAACCGGAGGTGAGCCGCTGGGAGCCGCGGGTTGCCCTCGACGGGGGGCCCGACGGGCTCCGCCTGGTCCGTGAGCTGATCGCCGACTGCGCGGAACGGCTTCGCCCGAAGCTGCTCGCGCTCGAAGTAGGCTTCGGGCAGGCCGAGCCGGTCGCCGCGCTGGGCCGGGCTGCCGGGGCGCGGGCAGCCTTCGTGGCCGACCTCGCGGGGATCAACCGGGTGGTGTGCCTGCGGTGGGCGTGAAGCTCGTTGCCCTCGACATTGACGGGACGGTTATCCCTCCGGGCCACGGTGGCAGCGACCATTCGCCACCGGCCGCGGTGCGTGAGGCAGTGCGAAAGCTCACTGCTGCGGGCATCCCGGTGGTGCTTGCGAGCGGCAGGATGTTCCCGGGCACCGTCCGGGTGGCAAGAGAGCTGCGCCTCATTACGCCGCTCGTCTGTCAGCAGGGGTGTTCCGTGCACCGCATCGACGGCGAGATGGTGCACGTCTTCCCGATTGAGCGGCGGCTGGCGGTCGACATCATCAACTTCGCGCGCGAGCGCGGGCTCGACTACGAATGGTTCAACCCGGTGCGGTACATCGCGAGCCGTCCGTCCGCAGCAACCCGCCGGTATGGCGAGGTGAGCGGCATCGAGCCCGAATACCGGCCGGACCCTGAATTCTCGGGCGTGGTGCCAACCGGGGTAGGCATCATTTCCGACGCCGAGCAGGCCGGCGGAATCCACCGGGAGCTCGTGGGGCGATACGGCGAGCGGCTGCACGTGCTGGATTTCCCAGAGGTGACCGTGGCGGTAGCGCCAGAGGCGAACAAGGGGCATGCGCTCTCGCTCATCTGCGCCGACTACGGCATCGACCGGGACGACGTGGTGGCCGTGGGCGATAGCGTCAATGATGCAGCGATGCTCGCCTGGGCGGGACTGGGCGCCGCCATGGCGCACGCCGACCCGTACGCCCGCGACGCCGCCGACCTCATCCTCGAGCCCGGGGAGGACGCCCTGGCTACATTCCTCGAGTCGCTGGTCCGCTAGCTCGGGTCAATGCGGTGCCAGACCCGCATCAACACCAGCCCAATGGCAAAGACGCCGAGGAGAAGGCCGCCGACCGGGACGACAGTGCCGGTCCAGTCGATACCTGCGCCCGGTTCGTCGTCGGCTGGCGGCGCCGCAAGCTGCCCGGTCAGGGCCCGGATACGGTCGACAAGTTCGCGTTCGGTGAGGACGGCCTGGCCGTCGGCGCGGACAGCCTGTCCATCGCGGAGGATGAAGACCGCTCCGCTCCCGGGCCAGGCTACGGCGCCGTCGGCCACGGCCAGGAACGCGAGCACGCGGGCGCCCTCAGGGAGTTCGGCGGGGGCACAGGCCGCAGGGTCGGGGGGCTGGGCCGGAAGGTGCACGGCCTGACGGGTCACGGTGCCCTTGAGGAACGCTTCGGGAACGATGTCGGGCCCGCCAGCCACACGCACGACCTTTCCGACCACGACAACGTTGGCGGCGAGGACGGCTGCGTCGGGAGCGGCCGGGTCGACCGCGATACATGGAGCGGCGGCGCCGGCCGGGACAGCCGGTGCCGCCGTGACGATCAGCAGGAGCAGGAGGAGCCTAGGTGCCAGCCTGCGCAAACTGGTAGATCTTGCCTTCGGTCTTGATGGCGGGTGCGACGACCATCTCCGCCTTCTGGAACTCCTTGATGGTCCGTGCGCCGCACATGCCCATGGCCGTGCGCAGGGCGCCGACGAGGTTCTCGGTGCCGTCGGTGCGGCTCGTCGGACCGAAGAGGAGCTTCTGCAGCGTGGTGTTGACGCCGACTGCGACGCGGGTGCCGCGCGGCAGGTGGGCGTGCGGCGTGGCCATGCCCCAGTGGTAGCCGCGCCCCGGCGCCTCGGTGGTGGCGGCGAAGGGCGAGCCCATCATGACCCCGTCTGCACCGGCCGCGAAGCACTTGCAGACATCACCGCCAGTGCGGATGCCGCCGTCGGTGATGATCGGCACGTAGCGGCCGCTCTCCTTGAAGTAGTAGTCGCGGGCGGCAGCGCAGTCGATGGTGGCGGTCACCTGCGGGACGCCGATGCCCAGCACCTCGCGGCTCGTGCAGGCGGCGCCCGGACCGACACCGACGAGCACGGCAGCCACGCCGGTGCGCATCAGCTCGAGGGTGGCCTCGAAGCCGACGGTGTTGCCGACCACGACCGGGATGTGAATCTCCTTGACGAGCTTCTCGAAACGGAGGCCTTCGACGCTCGTGGAGACGTGCCGGGCCGTCGTCACCGTGCTCTGGACCACCAGGATGTCGGCGCCGGCCTCCTGGATGAGCGGAGCCCAGCGCTTGGTGTTCATCGGGGTTACGGAGACGGCAGCAACGGCGCCGCCGGCCTTAATCTCCTGAATGCGCCGGTGAATGAGGTCTTCCCGGATCGGCTGCTGGTAGGCATGCTGGAGGAGCGCGGTCGCCTCATCGCGGCTGACGGAGGCGACCTCCTGGAGGATGGAGCCGGGGTCGTCGTACTTCGTCCACACCCCTTCGAGATTGAGCACCGCGAGGCCCCCGGCCTTGTGCATGGCGATGGCAAAGGACGGGTCGACGACGGCATCCATCGCCGAGGCGAGGAAGGGGATGGCGAAGTGGTGGGGGCCGATGTCGAGGCCGAGCTCGGTCAGCTCGGGGTTGATGGTGACGGTGCCGGGAACGATGGCGACTTCGTCGAAGCCGTATGCGCGCCTGAGCTGTTTAAAGGTCGGAACGGGCTGGTCCCCCTGCGGGTACGGCGCGGGGCCGCGCTCCGGCTCATCGGAGGCGGCGGAGGAAAGGTTCACAGCAGTACTCAATTCAGCGCAATCCCGGGGCTAGAATTGCGGCCTGTCGGGCGGCCGCGGCGTTGTAATCGAGTGTAGGAGGGCCGGGTTGACGGGTCAACACAAATTCGATTCGCGGGAGCCGCTTATGTGCAATAGCTTCGATTGGACAGCTCGATGACGGCCTGGCATCCCGGGCTGTACGTGGTCGCCACTCCGCTCGGGAATCTCGGCGACCTCTCTCCGCGGGCCCAGGAGGCGCTCCGGCTGGCCTCGCTCATCGCGGCCGAGGACACCCGCGTCACGGGCCGACTCGCGCGGGCAGCAGGGAGCACGGCGCGGCTCGTCAGCCTGACCGAGCACAACGTGCGCGAGCGGACCCCGGAGGTGCTCGAAGCGGCCGCTGCCGGCATCGCAGTGCTCGCCTCGGACGCCGGGACGCCCGGGGTCTCCGACCCGGGGGCGCGGCTCGTGGCAGCGGCCCACCGGGCCGGCGTCCGCGTCATCCCGGTACCCGGCCCCTCGGCCCTGGCAGCCGCGCTGTCCGTGTCAGGGTTCGATGCGCAGGTCGCCGTATTCGCAGGGTTTCTGCCGCGCAAGGCGGGTGAACGCCGGGCAGCGCTCGCACGCCTGGCAGGACCTGACCGCGTGGTCGTCTGCTTCGAGGCCCCGGGCCGCCTGGCTGCCCTCCTCCGCGACGCCGCCGATGTCCTCGGCGACCCGGAGGCTGTCGTCGCCAGGGAGCTGACCAAGATCCATGAGGAGGTTGTGCGCGGCCGGACATCAGAGCTGGCGGACCGTTTCGTCGCAGCACGCGGGGAGTGCACGGTGGTCATCGGCCCGACCGCGGAGGCCCCGGCGGCAGCGGACGCTCAAGAGCTCCTGGGGGCCTTCAAGCGCGCAGGTGCCCGCCGGGGAGCAGCCGCCGCCGAGGTGGCCCGCCTGACTGGCGCGCCCCGGGGAGAGCTGTACGCAGCGTGGGACCGGCTCAACGGCGGGGCGCACGAAACCGGCTGAACGGCAGCGGAATACGGCCTGTGTGGTAGGATTTGGGAGAGTTCCTTCCCCAGGTGAACCGTGCCCGACCGTGTCCTCGTCTGCGTCGCGTGGCCGTACGCAAACTACCTCCTGCACGTCGGCCAGGCGGCCGGCGCCTACCTGCCCGCCGATATCTTCGCCCGGTACCAGCGCCTGCGCGGGAATGAGGTGCTCATGGTCTCCGGGTCGGATTGCCACGGGACGCCAATCACCGTCACTGCAGACCGCGAAGGGATCACGCCGCGCGAGGTGGTGGAGCGGTACCACCCGAAGATTCTCGAGGTGTGGGAGCGGTTCGGCATCTCGTTCGACCTCTTCACGACCACGCTGACCGAGAACCACTACGCCGTGACGCAGGACATGTTCCTGCGGCTCCTCGAGAAGGGATACCTCTACCGCCGGACCGACGAGTACCTCTTCGACCCCGAGGTCGGGCGGTTCCTGCCCGACCGGTACGTCGAGGGCACCTGCCCGTACTGCGGGTACACCGAAGCGCGCGGCGACCAGTGCGACAGTTGCGGCAAGACGCTCGATGCGACGGAACTGCGCGACCCGCGGAGCAAGTTGAGCGGCGCGAGGCCGGTGCTGAAGCCCTCCGAGCACTTCTTCCTGAAGCTCTCGGCGTTCGAGGAGCCCCTGCGCGAATGGGTTTCCCGGCAGCCGCACTGGCGCCGCAACGTCCAGAACTTCACCCTCGGCATGCTGAATGAGGGGCTGAAGGACCGCGCAATCACCCGCGATATCTCGTGGGGGGTGCCCGTGCCGGTGCCCGGCTACGAGGACAAGCGCATTTATGTCTGGTTCGATGCGGTCATCGGCTACCTCTCGGCAAGCAAGGAGTGGGCGCAGACCCGCGGCGAGCCCGAAGCGTGGCGGCCGTTCTGGCAGGACCCCGCGACCCGTTCGTACTACTTCATTGGGAAGGACAACATCCCGTTTCACACCATCATCTGGCCGGCGATGCTCCTTGGGTACGGGGGCCTCAACCTCCCCTACGACGTGCCGGCGAACCAGTACGTGAACTTCGCCGCCGGGCAGAAGCAGAGCAAATCGAAGGGGACGGGCACGTGGATGCTCGACCTCCTCGACCAGTATCACGCTGACGTCATCCGGTTCTACCTGACCACCATCATGCCGGAGAGCAACGACAGCGTGTTCAGCGAAGACGAGCTCATCCGGGCAAACAACGACGTGCTCATTGCCACCTGGGGCAACCTTGCGAACCGCGTGATATCGATGGTCCACCGCAACTTCGGCGGGACGGTGCCGGGGGTGGCCTCGCGGTCGCCAGAGAGCACGGCGCTGCTGGCCGAGTGCGAGGCGATGTTCGATGCGGTCGGGAACGAGTTCGAGCGATGCCATTTCCGCGGCGGCCTCCAGACCGCGCTGCAGCTCGCGCAATCGGCCAACAAGTACCTCGATGAACGGGCGCCGTGGAAGGCCGTCAAGACCGACCCCGACGACGCCGCCGAGACGCTCGTCACCGCGCTCGATGCCATCAACGCGCTGAAGACGCTCCTGCACCCGGTGCTCCCGTTCTCGACCGAGCAGCTGCATGCCGACCTCGGGCAGGAGGGCGCGGTCCGTACCCAGGGGTGGAGGTTCCAGCCGGTGCAGCCGGGTACGAGGCTCGGGCCGGCCCGGCCGCTCTACACGAAGATTGAGCCGCGCGAGGCCGCGGAGGCATGACCGCGGAGCTGTTCGATACCCACGCCCACCTGACGGACCCGAAGATCGCCGCCGATGTTGAGGCCGTGCTTGCCCGGGCATGGTCCGCCGGCGTGACCTCCATGGTCGTGATCGGCTACGACCTCCCGTCGAGCGAGGAAGCGGTCCGCCTCGCCGGGCAGCACCCGGGCCGGCTCTACCCGGCGGTCGGCCTGCACCCGCACGAGGCCGACACGGCGTGGCCAGCGCTGCTCCCGCGCCTGCGTGAGCTGGCCGCAGCACCGGAGGTGGTGGCCATCGGCGAGATTGGGCTCGACGCCTACCGCGGATGGTCGTCAGAGCCGAACCAGCGGCGGCTGCTGGACGCCCAGCTCCAGATTGCGCTTGATGTGCGCAAGCCGGTCTGCGTGCATTCGCGGGCAGCGGAGACGGCGATTCTCCCGCAGCTCGAGGCGTTTGCGAAGGCAGCGGCTGCGGCCGGCCTGCCCCTGCCCGGGGTGATGCACTGCTTCGGCGGAACGCTCGAGGAGGCGCAGCCGTTCGTCGAACTCGGTTACCTTGTGTCGATCGCCGGGCCGGTTACGTACCCGAAGAACGACCGGACGCGGCGGCTGGCTGCCGGGTTGCCAGCACGCTCACTTGTGATCGAAACCGACACTCCGTACCTTCCTCCTCAGGGAATGCGAGGACAGCGCAACGAACCGGCCTGCATCGTCGAAACTGCGCGAGCTGTTGCCGCGGCGCGCGGAATAACGTTCGCGGAAGTGGCGCAGGTAACGACGGAGAACGCGCGGCGCCTGGTCACGGCGGCGCTCGCCGGGGCTGCGTCGCCATGACGTCCCTGCAGGTGGCGGAGCTCTACGGTCCCGTCGCCGAGGACATGGTCCTCGTTGAAGACCTCCTCGAATCGACAAAAAACGTCGACCTGCCGCCGCTGAAGCGGATGCTCGACCATGCGCTCCAGGCCCGCGGCAAGCGGCTGCGGCCGGCGCTTGTCCTTCTTGCCGGTCATCTCGGGGACTACAACCTCAACAAGCTGGTGCCGCTCGGGGCTGCAATCGAGCTGCTCCACACTGCGAGCCTGGTCCACGACGACGTCGTGGATGGCGCGACCAGCCGGCGGGGCCGCCCGACGGCCAACGCTGTGTTCGACAATGCGCTGACGGTGCTGCTTGGAGACTACATGTTCGCCAACGCGGCCGAGATGGTGACCCGGACGGGGAGCCTGGCGGTGACCCGCCTCTTCGCGCTGGCGCTGATGAAGATGACGAGCGGCGAGCTCGACCAGGACGCCGCTGCCTTCGACGCCGGGAAAGACGTCCAGCACTACCTCTGGCGGATCGGGGGCAAAACCGCCGCGCTCTTCGCCAACGCCACCGAAGGCGGAGCGATGCTCGGCAACTGCGACGAGCGGATCGTCGAGGCGATGCGGACCTACGGCTACAGCTTCGGCATGGCCTTCCAGATCGTCGACGACGTCCTCGACTTTGTCGGCGACGAGGCGGTAATGGGGAAGCCGGTCGGGAGCGACCTGCTCGAAGGGACGATCACCCTGCCCGGGCTGCTGTTCCTCGAGCGGTACCCGAAGGACAACCCGATCCGACGATTCATCCTCGCGAGGAGGGACCGTGAGGCGCGCCTGCGGGAAGCGCTCGAGGCGGTGCGTAACTCCGAATGCATCGAGGCGTCAATGGAGATGGCGAGGGAGTACATCCGCAGGGCGCAGGAGGCGATCGCGTTCCTGCCCGAGTCGGAGACGAAGCGCTGCCTCATCGACCTGAGCGAGTACGTGCTCTCACGGAACAGCTGACAACCCGCTCGTCTGCGGGCAGGAAATTCGGAGCGGCCCGGGCCTCCGCCCGCAGATTTGGGGACGCAACGAGGCGTTAGAGTCCGCGGGGGGTGCCCTTGCGGACCACGCGGCCCTGCTCGACGACTTCGGGGACTTCCTCGGGCTTGATCTCGTTGCCGTACAGGTCGACGAGCTCCCGCTTCGCCGCCAGCTCCTTCATGTCCTGCAGCTCCTGCTTCTCGCCCTTCGTCTTCCGCTTCTTCGGTTCCGGCTTGTTGACCTCGGGGTGCTCGTTCGGGCGGGCGCTGGTGACCAGCCGGGAGACTTTCTTGCCGAGGTGCCAGTACTTGCCGTCGTCGGGGATGCGACGCGGATAGCCGTCGCGGAAGGTGAACGCCGCGAATGACGTGGGCATGATCCGCTTCGCGTCCTTGTAGCAGACCGGGCAGGGCACCGGCTCGCTGGCTTCGCGCATTGGGCGAAGCTCCTCAAAAATCCCGTTGCAGGGCTCGCAGTAGTACTCGTACAGGGGCATCCTCCCCTCCTCCAGCGACAGGGGTTTCTCGGGTCGGCCCAAGATTCAGCTGTGCAGCCGCATTGTACACGCACCGAGGGTACGCCGCCGGGAGGGCCGCCGATTCATGAGGGCGGAAGGGTTTCGAAAAACCGGGCAGAGCGCGGCTCCGCGTCGAGGACTGCCCTCACCGCTTCGCCGAGGGCGGCGCGGACCTCCTCGGCGGTCTCGGCCGGGACGCGCACGCCGCAAAAGGCATCGACCCCGGCCCGGCGGGCGTAGCGAAGCACCTTCTGGGCGCGCACCGAGAGGAGCCGGCCCGGCACCTCGACGCGGCAGGCGGCGCACAGCAGGCCGCCGGAAGCTGCGGAGAACAGGGCATCCGCCTCGGGCAGTTCGGCGCCGCAGCTGGCGCAGGCCGCAACCTGGAGCTCGAAGCCGCAAACGGCGAGCAGGTGCAGTTCGAAGTAGCGGGCAGCGAGCGCCGGGTTCACCCCGCGTGCAAGGGCGTCGAGGACGTCGACGAGCAAAAGGTAGAGGTCGGGCTGGGGCGAGCGCTCAGCAGCGAAGCGCTCGGCCAGCTCGCAGCAGTAGATGGCGGCGGCGAGGGCATCAAGGTTCGCCTTGATGCCCAGGTAGGCATCGACCGACTCGGCCTGCGCGACGACGTCGAGGGAGCGGCCGTGGGCGAGCAGGAACCGGGAGCGCGTCACCGGTTCGACATGGCCGCGCAGTTTGCTCTGGGGCTTGCGGACGCCGCGGGCGACGGCATCGACGCGGCCCTCGCCCGGGGTGAGGAGGACGAGGATGGCGTCGGCATCGCCGGCCGGGCGGCGCCGCAGTACGACGCCTTCAGTGGCGACTGTGCGCGGCGGCCGGCCGGCCATGCTAGAGCTCCTGGCGCCCCTCGAGCGCGCGGGCGAGCGTCATCGTATCGGCGTACTCGAGGTCGGCGCCCGAGGGCAGGCCGCGGGCGAGGCGGGTCACCCGGACCCCGTGCGGGGCGAGCACCCGCTGGATGTACATGACCGTGGCTTCGCCTTCCAGGCTGGGATTCGTCGCCATGATGACTTCCCGCACGTCACCACCGGCGACCCGCGCGACGAGGGCGTCAATGTGCAGGTGCTCCGGGCCGATCCCTTCCATCGGGTTCAGGATGCCGTGGAGGACGTGGTACACCCCGCGGTAGATGCCCGACCGTTCGATCGCCAGCACATCGAGCGGCTGTTCGACGACGCAGATGGTGGACTGGTCGCGGCGGGGGTCGGCGCAGACTGCGCAGGGGTCGCGCTCAGTGAGGTTCACGCAGCGGGAGCAGTAGTGGATGCGCTCGCGCGCCTCGACGATTGCCCGGGCGAGGCTCTCCGCCTCCTGCGGCGAGGTCCGCACGAGGTGGTAGGCGAGCCTCTGGGCGGACTTCGGGCCGATCCCGGGCAGGCGATGGAAGGCCTCGATCAGGCGCTGGATCGGTTCGGGCGTGGCGAGCGATTCGGGCATCGCGGTGTGCTAGCCGAGGCCGGGCAGGCCGAGGCCGCCCGTGATGGCCCCGAAGGATTTTTGCTGGAGCTCGGCGGCTTTCTGTGTTGCGTCAGCGATGGCGGCCATGATGAGGTCCTGCAGCAGTTCGACATCGCCGGGGTCGACGACTTCCGGCTCAAGCCGGATCCCGAGGATCTTCTGCTCGCCGGACATGGTGACCCGGACGGCGCCGCCGCCGGCCGTGCCTTCGACCGTTGCCGCAGCGAGTTCTGCCTGGGCCTTTGCAAGCAGCTCCTGCGCCTGCGCGAGGGCGTTGCCGCCGCCCATGGAGCTGCGGCCGGGGAGCCCGCCGCCGGCGCGGCGGAGATACCGGTTGTTCCCGCTACCTTTCGCCATCACGAGTCCTTTCTGACGGGCTGGCCGCCCATTGCTTTCGCAGCTTCGGCGAGGTGACCGCGCCGGGGCTCCCGCCGGGGCTGGCTGGGGCCCTCGATGAGCTTCACGGTGAGGCGCACTTCGCGCCCGAGGATGGCCGCCGCCTGCTGCTCAACCATCGGCCGGCAGGCGGTGTCGACCTTCTCGAGGGGCATCTTCCGCTGGAAGCCGAGCACGAGCTCATCGCCGTCCATCTGGAGGACCTCGAAGGAGCCGTTCAGCCACATCGCGAGCGACGGGTTCACCATCTTGCAGTGTTCGTAGAGGTCGCGTGCGAACCGTTCCTCGCGGCTGAGGGCCGCGGTGCGCTGGTCGGCGGCGGGCTGAGCCGCCGCAGCCGACCGCGCGGGCGCAGCGGCGGCCGGGCTCGGGGTCGCAGGAGCGGCGGAGGCCTGCGGGGAGGGTGCGGCGGGTCCGAGGATGGCGGCTGCGCAGGCGACTTCGAGCGGCACCGGGCTGGCGGGGTCGAGGCGGAAGTCAGCCCGTGCGAGTTCCGAGAGCGCCTGCACCAGCACCGGCACCGCATCGGCCCGCGAGCGGGCGAGTTCGACGAGGTCGTCCGGGCGGCCCGCTGTGCCGTCGCGCAACACAGCGGCGAGCAGCTCGCGGATGACGTCGATTACGCCGCGGGTGAACCGGGCGATGTCGAGGCCGTCATCGGCGACCGACCGGGCGATGTCGAGCGCGCTGGCGAGGTCGGATTCGAGCAGCGCGCGGACGAGGCCGGCCACGCGGCTGTCGTGGACCTGCCCGAGCGCCGCGCGGACATCGTCGAGGGTCGGCGCAGCGCCGTAGCGGGCGATGACCTGCTCGAGCATCGTGATGGCGTCGCGGAGACCGCCCCGGGACTGGACGGCAATGGCGAGGAGCCCCTCGCGCGGCACACTGACCCCTTCCTGCTCGCAGATGTAGGCGAGCCGTTCGACGATGGCGTCGTTCGGCACCCGGTGGAAGTCGTACCGCTGGCAGCGGGAGATGATGGTCGCGGGGACCTTGTGGAGGTCGGTGGTGGCAAGGATGAAGATGGCGTGGGGCGGGGGTTCCTCGAGCGTCTTGAGGAGGGCGTTGAAGGCGCCCTCGGTGAGCATGTGCACTTCGTCGAGGAGGTAGACCTTGCGGGCGAGGTCGGACGGGGCGTAGGCGATCTTCTCGCGCAGCTCCCGGACGTCGTCGATGCCGCGGTTGCTGGCGGCGTCCATTTCGATCAGGTCGAGTGCGGAACCGGAGAGGATGGCCCGGCAGGCATCGCACTCGTTGCAGGGCTCGCCATCGCGGAGCTGGCGGCAGTTGACGGCCCGGGCGAGGATGCGCGCGGTCGTCGTCTTGCCGGTGCCGCGCGGCCCGCTGAACAGGTAGGCGTGGGCGACCTGCCCGGTCGCGAGCGCGTTCTTGAGGGTGCGAACGATGTGGTCCTGTCCGACGACTTCTGCGAAGCCCTTAGGCCGCCACTTACCGTAGAGCACGAGCGTTCCTGTCCGCGGGGTACCCTGAGTATAGAACAGGTGTGCCACGCCGGCATGGCCGGGTCAGTGGCGGTGCAGGTGACCGAGGTCGCCGAGGTAGTGCTCCTCGCGGGCCCGCATCGCCGCCTCTTCCTCCGGGCTGTTGACGTGGTCGTAGCCGCAGAGGTGGAGAATGCCGTGGACCAGCAGGTGGGCGAGTTCCGCCGCGAGCGAATGGCCGATCTGGTCGGCCTGCCGCCGGGCCGTATCGATGGAGATGGCGATATCACCGAGGAGCGGCTCGCCCGGCACGGCCTCGACGAAGTCGCCCGGCTCGTCCGGGAAGGAGAGGACGTCGGTCGGCTCATCGATGCCGAGGAACTGGGCGTTGAGCCGCCGGATCTCTTCGTCGTCGGTAATCAGGATGGCGAGCGCTGTGCCGGGTTCGACGGATTCGCCGGCCATGACGTCGGCAGCGAGCCGGTAGAGTGCGTCGACATCCACGTCGGGCGCATCGACGACCACTTCGACCGAGATGTCGTACGGGACCTCGTCCGACACGGCTAGCGGGCGAAGATTTCGACGGCGTCGCGCGCCGCAGACATGAGCGGCATCGGAACGATGCCGAAGACGAGGACACCGAGCGCGGTGGCCGCCATGGCGACGGCGATGGAGGGCGAAGCCCGGAACCGCTGTTCGGTGCCCGGTTCGCCGAGGAACATCACCCGCACGACGCCAAGGTAGTAGTAGGCGGAGATGACGCTGTTCAGGACGCCGATGATGACCAGCCAGACCAGGTCGGCGCGGACGGCCGCGTTGAAGATGTACAGCTTTGCCCAGAAGCCGACGGTCGGGGGGATGCCGGTGAGCGAGACGAGGCAGAATGCCAGGCCGAGCGCCAGGAAGGGGGATACCTTCCACATCCCTGCGTAGTCGGCGATGCGGTCCGAGTTGATGCGCTGCGAGATAGCGATCACGGCCACGAAGGCGCCCAGGTTTGTGAAGGCGTAGGCTGCGACGAAGAGGAGGACCCCGCTCGCGCCGAGGGTGAACTCTTCACCGGCGACAGAGATGGCCGCGAGGCCGACCAGGAAGTTGCCGGCCTGGGCGATCGACGAATACCCGAGCATCCGCTTGATGTCGGACTGGACGATGGCCATCAGATTACCGAGGGTCATCGACACGGCGGCGATGACGGCGAAGATCATCGACCAGTCGTCGCGCAGGAAGTCGGCGCCGAGCGCTTCGAAGAAGACGCGGGTAGCAACCGCGAACGCGGCAGCCTTTGAGCCGACCGACAGGAAGGCGGCGACCGGGGTCGGTGCGCCCTGGTAGACGTCCGGCACCCACATCTGGAACGGCACCACGGCCATCTTGAAGCCGAACCCGGCGATGAGCAGCGTCATCGCGACGATGAGGAGACCGCGGTACGACTCACCGTCGGCGGCGATGGCATCGGCGATCCCCGAAAGGAGCGTGGTGCCGGTCACGCCGTAGAGCAGCGCCATGCCGTAGAGGAGCAGCGACGAAGCGATGGCGCCGAGGAGAAGGTACTTCAGGCCGGCCTCGCTCGACTTCGAGTCCTTGCCCCAGCCGGCGAGGATGTACTGCGGGATCGACGAGAGTTCGAGAGCGATGAAGATGGTAATGAGGTCCCGCGCGCCGGCGAGGAACATCAGGCCGCCGCAGACGGTGAGGACGAGCGCGTAGTACTCGCCCTGCCGGCGCCCTTCCCGGCTAACCCAGTCGATCGAGGCGAAAATGACCGTGGCCGTGACCCCCGCAAAGACGTACTGGAAGAACACCGCGTACCGGTCGAGTGCGATGGTGCCGTGAAACACGGTCTGGTAGTCGCCGCGCCCCACCCACGAGGTGGTCCAGAGGGCAGCAGTCAAAAGACCAGCGAGGGCGAGAAACGGGAGGATGCGGCGCTGGCCGGGGAACAGCGCATCGGCGACGAGGACGACGCCAGCCGCGACGAGCACGCTCAGCTGCGGCCCAAGGACGTCGATTCCGTTCATACCTGCAACCTCTCAGCGAGCGTGGTCATCGCGGGTTCGATGACGTTCATGATGAGCGAGGGATAGACGCCGAGGAGGATCACGAGCGCCGCGAGCCCGGCGACAACCGTGTGCTCCCACCAGTGGCGCTGGTCGTGGAGTTCATCCCACTCGTGCCTCACGGGGCCGAACATCACCCGCTGGAGCATCCAGAGGATGTAGCCGGCCGAAAGCACCACGCCGAAGATCGACGCAATGACCGCCCACTCGAAGCGCTGGAACGTGCCAAGGAAGACCGTGACCTCGGCGATGAACCCTGCCAGTGCCGGGAGCCCGAGCGACGCCATGCCGGCGAAGACCATCCCCGTCGCGATGAGCGGCATCTGCCGGGCGAGGCCGCCGAGGCGCGCGATGTCGCGCGTGTGGGTGCGCTCGTACATCAGGCCGATCATGACGAACATCAGGCCGGTGATGAGCCCGTGGGCGAGCATCTGGTAGGTTGCGCCGGTCAGGCCCGTCGAGCCGAGCGCGCCGATGCCGAGCAGGACGAGGCCCATGTGCGAGACCGAGGAGTAGGCGATGAGCCGCTTCACGTCGGTCTGCCGGAGGGTGATGAACCCGCCGTAGAGCACGCTGAAGGCGCCGACGCCGGCCATCCAGGCATCCCAGTCGTGGGCGACCTCGGGCATGAGCGTAACGCAGAGCCGGATGATGCCGTAGCCGCCCATCTTCAGCAGCACGCCGGCAAGCATGACGGAGACCGCTGTCGGGGCATCGCTGTGGGCATCGGGCAGCCAGGTGTGGAGCGGCACGATGGGGAGCTTGACCGCGAACCCAATGAAGAGGAAGAAGAAAACCCAGCCGAGCGGGAGGAGGGTGTCGCGGAACTCCGCCGCGGCGAGCTGCTCAATGTCGAACGTCCGCGCGTCGAAGGCGAGGACCAGGATGCCGATGAGCATGAACGCCGAGCCCGCGATGGTGTAGAGGACGAACTTGGTTGCTGAGTACTCCTTCCGGCCCGACCCCCAGATAGAGATGAGGAGGTACATCGGGAAGAGCTCGAGCTCCCAAAAGAGGAAGAAGAGCATGAGGTCGAGCGAGACGAAGACGCCGACCACGGAGCTGGCGAGGATGAGCAGACAGGCGAAGTAGGCCCGCGGCCGGTGCGTCACGCTGAAGGAGACGAGCACCGAGGCGAGCGTGAGGCAGGTGGTGAGGACGACGAGGGGCAGGCTGAGACCGTCCACACCGACAAAGTACTGGAGGTTGAAGGCGCCGATATCGACCCAGGAGCGGCGTTCAACGAACTGGTAGCCGCTTGCGCCGGTATCGAACCGGAAGAAGAGCTGGACTGAGAGCGCGAACATCGCTGCGGCGGTCACGAGGGCCACCCACTTCGCGTTCTGCTCGAGCCGCTGGGGGAGCAGCAGGATGACGGCAGCCGCGATGGCGGGCAGGAAGATGAGAATGCTCAGTTCCACCACGGCCTCCTAGAGGGGATTCGCCACAATGACGGCGATGAAGATAACGATCACGCCGGCAGCCACGCCCAGCCCGTACGACTGCACCTCGCCGACCTGGATGGCGCGCAGGCGATCGCTCGCGAGGCGGCCGACCTGGCCGGTGCCGTTGACGATGCCGTCGACGACCCGCCGGTCGAACGTTTCGAGCAGGCGGCACCAGCCGCCGTAAAAGATGCGCCGGACGAACAGCCCTTCGTACAGGTCATCCAGGAAGTACTTGCGCTCGAAGATGATGGCAAGCGGTGCGAAGGTGGCGCGGATGGACGCCGAATCGACCCAGCGGCGGATGTAGATGGCGTAGGCAGTGCCGATGCCGGCGAGCGCAACGATCGTCGATGAGACGGCGATACCCAGCTCAAAGGTGCTGCCGTGGTGGCCGGCCTCGGGCAGCGCAGCCTCGATGAAGTCCTTGAACATGTGGTCGTAGGCGAACCACCCGGCGGCGATTGACGGGATGGCCAGGACGATGAGCGGGCCCTTCATCGACCAGGGCGACTCGTGCGGGTGGGCCGGGTCGCCATGGAAATGGTTGTCCGGGTCGTGGTGGTCGACGGGCTCGCCCCCTTTGTACGTGCCGTGGAAGGTGAGGAAGATGGCCCGGAACATGTAGAACGCGGTCATGAAGGCGACGACTGCGCCAATCGCCCAGAGCGCCCGGTCATGCCGCCAGGCGTCGAGCAGGATTTCGTCCTTCGACCAGAAACCGGCGAGGGGAAAGATCCCGGCAAGCGAGAGCGAGCCGATGACGAAGGTCCAGTAGGTCACCGGCATGGCCTTCCGCAGACCGCCCATCTTGCGCATGTCGAACGTGTTCGTGGCGTGGTTGACAGAGCCGCTGCCGAGGAAAAGGAGCGCCTTGAAAAAGGCATGGGTGAAGAGGTGGAAGATCGCCGCGACGTAGCCGAGCGCGCCGAGCGACAGCATCATGTAGCCGAGCTGCGATACGGTCGAATAGGCAAGCACCCGCTTGAGGTCGGTCTGGACCAGCGCGATGGTCGCGGCGAGGAGCGCGGTGATGGCGCCGATCCAGGCGACGACGTTAGCAGCATCGGTCGACGCTTCGAACACCGGGAAGAAGCGCGCAACGAGGTAGACGCCGGCGGCGACCATCGTCGCTGCATGGATGAGTGCGGAAACGGGCGTAGGGCCCTCCATTGCGTCCGGCAACCAGACGTGGAGCGGGAACTGCGCCGACTTGCCGGCGGCGCCGGCGAAGAGACCGAGGGCAAAGAGCGTGACGATGGTGCTCTTCGCTTCACCGCTTGCAGCCCACTCCTGGATGGCCGTGACGTCGAACGTCTCGGCCCGCGTCCAGATAAGGAGCAGCGCGGCGAGCAGGCCGAGGTCGCCGATGCGGGTGACGATGAACGCCTTCTTGGCGGCGGCAGCGGCGCTCGGTTTGTGGAACCAGAACCCGATGAGCAGGTAGGAGCAGAGGCCCACAAGCTCCCAGAAGACGAACATCTGGAAGAGGTTGTCGGCGAGCACCAGCCCCAGCATCGAGGTCGTGAAGAGGCACATATGGGCGAAATACCGCCCGTAGCCGGGGTCGCCGGCCATGTAGCCGGTTGAGTAGACCTGCACGAGGAAGGCCACTGTGGTGACCACGACAAGCATCACTGCGGTCAGGCCGTCGACCCGGACGCCGAGCGGGACCGCGAGGTCGCCGGCCGTGAACCACTCGTGGGTGTACTTCGCGACACCGCCGTCGGCATCAATGACGTTGAAGAGCGTGACGTAGCTGAGGACCATTGCGGCGCCGATGCCGAGGATGGCCGCGTAGCCGGCGATCGCCGGGAGCTTCCGGAGGTAGATCGCGATGAGCGCCCAGGCGACGAGCGGGCAGGCGATGATCGCCCAGAGCACGGCCTGGTCGATGGTGGGCGTCGAGGCAGCAGCAGGCTCGGCAGCGAGGAACAGCATCGGCTAGATCTTCCTCAGGATTTCGCGGGCGACGTGGGCCTTGCCCGACGGCACGTAGAGGGTGCGTTCATCCAGCATCGACGCCTTCTCCCCGTAGCCGATGGGCGGCACGATGCGGACGCTCAGCGCTTCGGCAGCGAAGAGCTCCGCCCAGGTCTGGGCGACGTAGGCGTTGCGAACCGACATGAATTCAACCCACATACTGCGTCACGACCTGAGGAGATTGAGCCGGTCGACATCGATCGTCTCCCGGTTGCGATAGACGGCGACGGCGAGCGCCAGCGCGACGGCGGCCTCGGCGGCGGCCACCGTGAGGACAAACACGACAAAGGTGTGCCCGGCGATGGGATTGGGGCTGACCGTGAACCGTGAGAAGGTGATGAGGGTCAGGTTGACGGCGTTGAGCATGAGTTCGACGCCCATCAGCACGCCGACGGCATTCCGCTTGCTGAGCGCAATGGCCAGACCAAGACAGAAGAGCAGGGCTCCCACGGTGAGGAAGTGTTCGATGCCGGGGGTCATGCGAGTGCGTCCTCCGCTTCTTCTTCCGGGCTGCGGGTCAGCATGATGGCGCCGACCAGGGCGGCGGTCAGGAGCACGCTGGCGATTTCGAACGGAACAACCCATGTGGTGAGGAGCGCGGTCCCGAGGTCGCTCGCCGAGAGGCCCTGCGGGACGCCGTCCCTCGTCTTCCAGGCGGTATCGTGGATGACGAACAGGAAGATGGCCGCCAGACAGACCGCGAGGAGCATGCCGGGCAGCGCCCAGCGTGTCTCGCCGTTATCGCGGCTGGCGCGCGGCGTAAGGAGCACGGCGAACAGGACGAGGACAGCGATAGCGCCGACATAGATGATGACCTGCGCCATCGCGATGAAGTCGGCGGAGAGCAGGACGAAGAACCCGGCAACGCCGACAAACGTGAGGATAAGGAAGAGCACGGCGTGCAGGAGGTTGCGCGAGACCATCACGCCGCCGGCAGCGACGAGCGTGATGGCCGCCAGCACCCAGAACGCGAGCGAGACGCCAAAGCCGTCCATCAGGGGCGCTCCCCGACCGGGATGTAGCCGCCGGCCTGCTTGACGAGCCGCGGACGGGTAGGAGTCCGTTCGGGTCGGTAGCCGTTGAACCGCGCCCACGCGTACACCAGCCCGACGGAGAGGACGATGTTCACCAGCGCGAAAACGTAGATGAGGCCCTTCGCGTAGTCCTGCTCGGCCCAGAGCATCCGCTCGGTGCTGACGATGAGGAGATTGAAGACGCCGAGCGGGAGGAGGAACTTCCAGGCGAACGCCATGAGCTGGTCGGCGCGCAGGCGCGGGAGGGTGCCGCGGGTCCAGATGAAGAGGAAGTAGAAGAGGTGGGTCTTGCCGATGAAGATCATCCAGCCCGGCACCCACTTCTCAAGACCGAAGAGCGTCCAGCCGCCGAGGAACACGGTCGCAGCAAAACCGGAGGCGGCCAGCGCGTAGCCGATATCCATGCCGTAGAAGAGGCCCCACTTCATGCCCGAGTACTCGGTGAGGTAGCCGGCAACGATTTCGGACTCAGCCTCCGCGATGTCAACCGGGGTGCGGTTCAGCTCCGCGCTGACGCAGATGAAGTAAATGACGAGCGCCAGCGGCTGCACGAACACCATCCAGATGGTGTACTGATCCGCCCAGGCGACCATGCCCGAGAGGCTGATGGTACCGCTCATGACGACGGCGCCGAGGAGCGCGAGGACAAGCGGGGACTCGTAGCTGATCGCCATCGAGACGATGCGCATGGCGCCGAACAGGCTGTACTTGTTGTTCGAACTCCAGCCCGCCATAAAGGTCGCAATGACCGGGAGGGCCGAGACCGCGAGGAAGTACATCAGGCTGACGGGGATGTCGGCGATGACCATGTTCTCGCCGAACGGGATAACCGCCCAGAGCAGGACCGCCGGCATCACAAAGATGATCGGCGCGATGTACATGACGACGCGGTCGGCCTGCGTCGGGGTGAGCGCCTCCTTCTGGATGAGCTTGATGGCGTCGGCGATGGGCTGGAGCAGGCCGAACGGGCCGACGCGGTTCGGCCCCAGGCGCGACTGCATTCGGCCGATGATCCGCCGTTCTCCGTAGACGCCGATGATGAGCTGGGAGGGGAGGACGAACAGGAGGAAGCTCGCGACGAATCCGATGAGTGCAGCGAGGACGTAGACAACGCCGCCGGGGAGGATCTTGTCGGCGGCATCGAGAAGTGCGCGGGAGAGGTTCCCCAGGTCACGGATGTCGTACCACTTGTCGGAAACGAGGAACGGGGTCACCGGTCGATCTCCCCCACGACGATATCGATAGAGCCGAGGACCACGATGGCATCGGCGACCGTGCCGCCAACCGTCATCTCCTTCAGCGCAGAGAGGTTGATGAACGATGGCGGCCGAATGTGGAAGCGGTAGGGGGACGGACCTTCGTCGGATACGAGGTAGTAGCCCAGTTCGCCGCGGGGGCTCTCGATGCGGGCGTAGGCCTCGCCCTTCGGCGGGCGAAGCGCAAGCGGCACCTCGGTGCGGAAGGGCCCGCCGGGGAGGCCGTCGAGCGCCTGCTGGATGATCTTCAGGCTCTGGCGCATCTCCTCGAGGCGGACGATGAAGCGGTCGTAGCTGTCGCCGTTGTAGCCGATCGGGATATCGAAGTCGTACTGCTCGTAGCCGCAGTACGGGTCGGCCTTACGGATGTCCCAGGCGATGCCGCTCCCGCGGAGCATCGGACCGGAGAGCGAGCTGTTGATGGCCATCTCAGGAGTGAGGACACCGACGCCCCTGGTCCGGGCGATGAAGATTTCGTTCTCCGAGAGCAGCCCTTCCATTTCGTCGATGAAGGGCGGGAAGTCGCGGAGGATACGGCGCACCATCGGCTCGAATTCGGGCCGAAGGTCGAAGGCGACGCCCCCGATGCGCATGTAGTTGCAGGTCAGGCGTGCGCCAGAGGTGACCTCGAAGATATCGAGGATCTTTTCGCGCTCGCGGAAGGCCCACATCACGGGCGTCTGCCAGGCGCCGGTGTCGTTGGCGAACGCACCGACGGCCATGCAGTGGCTGGCGAGGCGCTGAAGTTCAGCCATGATGACGCGGATGGCATTGCCCCTGGGGGGAACTTCGATGCCGGCCAGCTTCTCGACCGCGAGGCAGTACCCGAGGTTGTTCGACATGCTGCTCAGGTAGTCGGTCCGGTCGGTGAAGGGGATGTTTTGGGTGTAGGTGCGCTCCTCGGCGAGCTTCTCCATCGACCGGTGGAGGTAGCCCATCACCATCTCGGCATCGATGACTTTTTCGCCGTCGACGGTCGCCTTGATGCGGAAGACCCCGTGGGTCGAGGGGTGCTGCGGCCCGATGTTGATGACGAACGGTTCGCTCTTGATGATGCCGGTCATTCGATCACCTTCACGGGCGGTTCCTGCCGCCGGGCGACGCCGGCGAATTCGCCAAGGCCGGGCTGGAGCCCGCCGGGCATCGAGAGGAAGTCCTTGCGCAGGGGCCAGCCGGGGTAGCCCTCCCAGAGGAGGATGCGGTAGAGGTTCGGGTGCCCGGTGAAGCGGATCCCGAGCAGGTCGTAGGCCTCGCACTCCTGCATCCAGGCGCCGTGAAAGACCGGGGTGACGCTCGGTACTTCGGGGTTGTCGCGGCCCCAGGCCTCGACCTTGAAGAGCGCGATGTGGTTTTTCTCGAACGACTGGATGTGATAGACCACTTCGAAATGGTCCCAGTAGTCGACGCCGCAGAGATTGGTCAGGTGAACGAGGTTGGCCTCGGGGTCATCGCGGAGGGCGCGGAGGGTCTCGACAAGGCGGTCAGGTTTCAGGTAGCAGGCCGTTGCGGTCGTGCGGTCGACCGAACCGGGAACGAGCGCTTCGGCGAGGGCTGCGGCTTCGGGACCGGTGAGTTCGCGGGTCACAGGCGCCACTCCAGGGCTCGTTTTCGCCAGGCGTAGATGCCGCCGATGATGAAGGTTGCGATGAAGAGGAGGCCCTTGCCATATCCGACCCAGCCGACGGCGTCGAACACCAGTGCCCAGGGGAAGAGGAAGATGATTTCGACGTCGAGCAGGACGAACAGGAGGGCGATGTAGTAGTAGCGGAAGTTGAACTGGACGAGGCTGGGGCCCTCGGTGCGCAGGCCGCACTCGTAGATGTCATCGCGGACCAGGTCGGGCCGCGACTTTGGCCGGATGCGGACGAACTGGAGCGCCCACGAGGTAACGACCGCGCCGAGCGGGAAGATCAGCGCGATGATGACGAGGATGCCGATATGACCGTATTCGTACAGCACGCGGGGGCCGTTTGTGAAATTCGTCCCTAAGGACCGGCGCTGACTATAGCACGGGCTCGGTTGGCGGACAAAGCCGCGCGCCTACCGGCGGAGGCGCACGATGGGGCCCTCGGCGTACAGCTGGCCGACCGGGATGCCGAGGCGCTGGTGGACACTAAGCGGGATGCCGATATCGGCGAGGTAGAGTTCGCCGACCATCCCGCGCGCCTGGGACTCGAGGCAGCCGCGCTTTGGCAGGTCGAGCATGAGGGTGGTGACCGCGCGGATGGCGGGCGTGCTCACCTCGCCCGTGGTGGCGTTGACGCCGGTCGGCACATCGAGCGCAAGGATGGGCCGCCGGGATTCGATGGCGAGGCGGGTGACCGCCGCGGCCACACCAACCGGCGGACCTTCGAGACCGTAGCCCACGAGCGCGTCGATGACGAGGTCGGCGTTTGCCAGCTGCTCCTCGAGCGTCACTTCGCTTGCGTCGAGGTCGGCAGGCTGAAGGAGGCCGCTCTGGCGGAGGATGTGCATCTGGCGGCGTGCCGTGAACGAGACCTCTTCCTCGACGCCGCTGATGACCGGCTCGACGCGGCAGCCCCAGTTGGCGAGATGGCGGATTGCCGCCAGGCCGGCCGCGCCTTTGTTGCCGCCGCCGGCAAGCACGACCACGCGCTGGCCTCGTCCCCGGCCGCCCAGCATCGCAAAGGCCAGGAGGGCGGCACTCCGGCCTGCGTTCTCCGTCAACTGGAGAATATCGAGGCCGAACTCTTCCTGCGCGAGCCGCTGGACCTCGCGCATTTGGGCCGCACTGACGCTGCAGACATCGGCGCAGCGCCGCTGGGGAAAGCCGGGCGGGTCGGGCTTGACGGGCATGCGGTCCTCACGAGCCCACCACGGGCTCCGGGGTCTGGAGTCTACTGAATCACCGGGAGCCACGTCATGCCCCGGAAGGCCGAGACGGGTACGAAGCGGTGACACGGGCGCTGATGCCTCCGCGTGTGTTGAACTCCCCGGTGACCGTCGCCGAGCGCGGCTGCACCGCAGCGACGATGTCATCGAGGATGGTGTTCACGACGTCTTCGTAGAAGATGCCCCGGTTGCGGAACGCGTGCAGGTAGAACTTGAAACTGCGGAGTTCGATGCACTTGCGGTCGGGGACGTAGGTAACCCGGATGGTGCCGAAATCGGGCTGTCCCGTCATCGGGCACACGCTGGTGAACTCCGGCGCGATGAACTCGATGACGTAGTCGCGGCCGGGGAACTGGTTGTCGAAGGCGTCGATCGTGCCGTCGGTCCGGAAGGTGTTCTTCGGATTCATAGAGTCCTCACGGAGCAGGTTCGGACGGCTGGGCGCCGTGCGCAAGCCTAGCCGCGCGGGAGCCCCAGGCCCCGGGTGGCGATGATGTTCCGGTTCACCTCGCTCGTGCCGCCGGCGATGGTGTAGCTCGGTGCAGCGAGCGCCCACCGCTCGATGCGGCCCCGGAGCGGGGCCCAGCGGGAGCCGGGCTCGAGCTGGCCGGGCAGGCCGAGGACGCGGAGCCCGGTGATGCCCATCTGCCGCTGCAGTTCGGTCCCGAAGATTTTCGAGACCGAGGCCTCGGCGTTGGGGATCTTGCCTTCGCTCTGCATCTGGGCGACGCGGTAGCAGAGCCAGCGCCCGATTTCGAACTCGAGGTACCGCTCGGCCAGCTCGTGGCGGATGACATCGGTGCGGAGGTGCGGGTGTTCGCGGACGTAGTCGATGAGGGCGTAAAGCGTGCTCCGGGTCATGACGACGCGGTTGATGCTCGAGCGCTCCTGGTCGAGCGTCGTCGTGGCGATGTACCAGCCGCGGTTCTCCTCGCCGACGAGACAATCGGCAGGGACGCGGACGTCATCGAAGAACACCTCGCAGAAGTGGCGGCTGCCCATGAGGTTGACGAGCGGCCGCACAGTGATGCCCGGGAGGCGCATGTCCACCATGAAGTAGCTGATGCCGCGGTGCTTTGGCGCCTCGGGGTCGGTGCGGGCGAGGAGGATGCCCCAGTCTGCCTCCTGGGCGCCGCTGGTCCAGATCTTCTGGCCGTTGATAACGTAGACGTCGCCGTCGCGCACGGCGCGGGTCTGGAGGCTGGCGAGGTCTGAGCCGGCGCCGGGTTCGGAGAAGAGCTGGCACCAGTGGTCGTCGGCGGACCGGATCCGGGGGAGCCAGCGCTGCTGCTGCTCCGGGGTGCCGTGCATCATGAGTGCCGGCCCGGCGAGCCACACGCCCTGGTCATAGGCGCCGGGTGCGCCGGCTGCGCTCATCTCCTCCATGTAGACTGTCTGGGTCATATAGCTGGCGCCGGCGCCCCCGAACTCCTTCGGCCAGCCCATGGTCAGCCAGCCGCGTGCAGCGAGCTTCTTCCGGAACTGGTGGGTGAACTCCTTCTCTTCCGGTGTCATCTCCTCCCGGTCGTTCCGCATGTCCCAGGTCTCGCGGGGGAGCTCGGCGTCGAGGAAGGCGCGCACCTCAGCGCGGAAGGCGGCATGTTCGGGGGAGTCGCGAAAGAGCATCCGGCGTCGTCCAGGCTGTCGAGTTGTGCCCTCGGAGTATAGCCCCGACCCCGGCCCGGCGCGGTGGGCGCGCCCGGCCCGGTAGCGTACGCTTCGCGACACCCCTGCACGATGGAGCACCTGCCATGCACTTCCGCGACATCCTCTACTCGGTCCACGATGGCATCGCCCGCATCACGCTGAACAAGCCCGAGAAGCTCAACGCCCTCTCCTGGGGCTCGTGGGCGGAGATTGAAAATGCCCTCGTGATGGCCGAAGCGGACGACGCCGTGAAGGTGGTCGTCTTCACCGGCGCAGGCCGCGGGTTCTGCGCCGGGACTGACCTGACCACGGCGACACGGGAAGAAGACTGGCCCGCCCGGCCGTTCACCGGCCGCGCGGGCATGATGCGGTCGCGCTACCTGGCCACGGCCCAGGTCTACCACTGCCGGAAGCCGACGATTGCGGCCGTGAACGGCCCGTGCGTCGGTGCCGGGTTCTCGCTGGCGATGGCCTGCGATATCCGCATCGCGGCCGCATCGGCCCGGTTCTCGGCGATTTTCGTCAAGCGCGCCATCGTGGCGGATACCGGGGCCACGTGGCTGCTGCCGCGGCTGGTCGGGACGGAGTGGGCGTACCGGCTGCTGTATACCGGCGAGCTGATCGACGCGCAGAAGGCGCGGGAGATTGGACTCGTGAGCGAGGTTGTGGCGGACGAGGAGCTGCCGAACGCGGTGAACGCCCTCGCCGGGTCGATTGCGCGCGGCCCGAGCGTGGCGATTGAGCTGATGAAGCGGCTCGTCCAGGAGGGGGCGACGCGGGGGCTCGACGAGCAGATCGAACTCGAGCAGTTCCTCCAGCAGATCACCCACCAGACGGAGGACGCCGCCGAAGGCCGCCAGTCGTTCCTCGAAAAGCGCGAACCGGTCTTCAAGGGCCGCTGAGCCGGCGGTGCCCCGGGATGTCACGGCCCGGTTCCCATCCTGTCACCGGCGCCCGCGCGGTTCGGTGCGACACTGCATGCATGAATCTGCTTTCTGCGCTGGCGCCAACGTCGGTTCCAACCGACCCCGTGGAGGGGATCGCCGGGCGCGTGGCCTTCACCGCAGCCGTCAAGGCGGTCCGCGCGGCAGCCGAGGCCCAGGCGGAACTGGTGCGCCTGCTCGACCCGAACGTGGGGAAACACCTGGACCGTTCGGCCTGAGGAACGTGCGGGGTTGGGCTGGTACGCTCTCTGCATCACCACCATGGGATGCGCATGCGAGAGGTTCCAGCTGAGCTGATTACCGAGACGGTGGCGCGCCTTGCCATCGAAGCCACCCACTTCCTGCCCGAGGACGTCGAGGGGGCCATCCGGGCGGCGCGGCAGACCGAGCGGTCGCCGCTGGCGGTCCAGATCATCGACGAGATTCTCGAGAACGCGCAGGTCGCTCGGGAGCGGATGCTACCCCTGTGCCAGGACACGGGGACGGCGGTCGTCCTCCTCGAGATCGGGCAGGACGTCCACATCACCGGCGGCTACATCATCGACGCGGTCAACGAGGGGATCCGGCGCGGCTACAGCGAGGGCTACCTGCGCAAATCGATCGCGGCCCGGCCGTTCAGCGCCCGGACGAACACCGGCGACAATACTCCCGGCGTCATCCATACCGAAATCGTGCCCGGCGACCAGGTCAGGGTCCTGTTTATGCCGAAGGGCGGCGGCTGCGAAAACATGTCCCGCTACCAGAACTTCCTGCCGGGCATGGGCAAGCAGGCGATCATCGACTTCGTCTGCGAGACGGTCGACATCTCCGGCGGCAACCCCTGCCCGCCGCTCGTCATCGGCGTCGGCGTCGGCGGAACGGCCGAGAAGGCGATGATGATGGCGAAGCACGCGCTCTTCCGGAAAATCGGCGAACGCAGCCCGGACCCCGAGGTGGCCGAACTCGAGCAGGAGCTGCTCAAGGCGGTCAACGAACTGGGCGTCGGGCCGCAGGCGGTCGGCGGAACGACGACGGCGCTGGATGTCTTTGTCGAGACCTACCCCACGCACATCACCGCCCTGCCGGTGGCGGTGAACATCCAGTGCCACAGCGCGCGGACGAAGCAGGCGGTCATCTGAGATGGCGGTGCCGGGGACGTTCCGGCTGGTTCCTGCCCGGGAGATCGACGCCGAGGCCGTAGCCCGGCTCGTGAACCGGGCGTATGCGCGCTACCGGCACCTCTTCGCGGGCCAGCGGACGACGCCCGAGGAGCTGCTCCTGGAGGCCGGCCCGGATGCGCGGTTCATCATCGTCGAAGAGACAGGACGGCTCATCGGCAGTGCGCTCATCGCCCCGGCCGAGCGGTTCATCGAACCGGATATGCTCGGTCCTTCGGGCACGCCGCGCCCCGAACCGGCCGGCGTGCCCAAAGGGCACCCGTGGGCCGGGGCGCTCTACTTCGGGATGGCCGCGGTCGATGACGACCGGGTCAACCGGGGTATCGGGCGGGCAATGGTGGCGCTGGCGGAGGAGGTAGCGCGGACAGAGGGCTACCCCGCCGTCGGCCTGGGGACCGTCCGGGAGTTCGGGCTGGTGCCCTACTACGAACGGCTCGGCTACCGGGTCATCCACGAGGCCGAACACCCGGCGGGGCACTGGGATTTCCTTGTCCCGCACCGCTACTGCGAACTGGTGAAGCGAGTATGAACGGGGCCAGCGACGTCTCGGGTGTGTCCATCGAAGAGGCCGCTCTCTGCGACGCCGTCGCCCTGGTGCGGCTCATCAACCTGGCCTACCGGGTGGAGGATTTCTTCAAGGCGGTTGACCGTACGAATCTCGACGAGGTGCGCGCCTGCTTCGAGCGCGAGCAGTTCCTGGTCGCCCGGGACAGCGCGGGTGAACTGCTGGGCTGCATCCGCTACAGCGCTGCGCCGCCCGAGGGGCATTTCGGCATGCTGGCCGTGCACCCCGATGCCCAGGGCCGGGGCATCGCCCGGCGCCTCATCGAAGCGGTTGAAGCGCGGTGCCGCCAGGCCGGCTGCAGGGCGCTCACGCTCGAAGTGGCCAGCCCCCGGACCGAGCTGCCGCCGCTGTACGAGCGGTTCGGCTTTCGGGTTGCCGGCACCAGGCCCTGGCCGGACCACGCCCTGCACGAGCTCAAGCAGCCGGCACACTTCATCGTTATGTCCAAAGAACTCGCACCATCACCCGCGGAGGGAACCCATGGCTGACTCAGTACGGCTGACCACCCCCCTGACGGACGACGTCATCGAGGGGCTGACCATCGGGACGCACGTCACGTTCACGGGCGTCATCTACACGGCGCGCGATGCCGCGCACAAGCGGATGATCGAGCTGATGAAGCGCGGTGAACCGCTGCCCATCGACCTCCGCGGGCAGGTCATCTACTACGTGGGGCCGACGCCGCCGCGTCCCGGGGCGGTGATCGGCTCTGCCGGTCCGACCACGGCGATGCGGCTCGACCCCTACACCATCCCGATGCTCGAAGCGGGGCTCAAGGGCATCATCGGCAAGGGCGGGCGCGGGCCGGCAGTCCGGGAGGCGATCCGGCAGCACCACGCGGTGTACTGCATCGCCGTCGGCGGCACCGGGGCGCTGCTCAATCGCCACATCAAATCGGCCGAGGTCGTGGCCTTCGAGGACCTCGGCACCGAGGCGATCCGCCGGCTGGTCGTCGAGGATTTCCCGGCCATCGTGGTCAACGACTGCCACGGCGGCGACCTGCTCGAGGAGGGGAAGCGGCAGTACCGCACGAGCTCGCGGCCAATCCCGGCGGTGCAGGCGCTCGGCGGCTGAGCCTCAGCGGCGGCCGAACTGCCGCTCGATGGCCTCGGTGCCGAGCAGGACCAGCGTGGGGCGGCCGTGGGGGCAGGTCCGGGGCGTGGCCGTCGCGGCGAGGTCCTCGAGGAGCCGGCGCATCTCCTCGGTTGAAAGCGCCATGCCCGCCCGGACGCTGGAATGGCAGGCAATCGTTGCGGCCGCCCGGCCAAACCCCGCGGGCACGCGATCATCCCGTTCGATGGCTTCGAGGACGCTCACGACCGCCGCGACTGGGTCGTCGGCGCGGAAGCCGACGGGCACCTGGCGGAGGAGGAGCACGCCCTCGCCGAACGGTTCGAGCACGAGACCGAGCGCCTGGAGGTCGGCCTCGCTCGCTGCTGCCACGGCGGCCAGGGCGGCCCCGGTTTCGATGAGGAGCGGTTCGAGCAGCGGCTGCACGGCGGGCGCGCCAGCGGCGGCGCGCCGCGCGAGCAGGCGGTCGTACACGACCCGCTCGTGGGCGGCGTGCTGGTCGACGAGGTACATGCCATCAGGGCCTTCGGCCACGATGTAGGTGGCATTGAGCTGGCCGACAACCCGGAGCAGCGGAAGGACGTCGCGGTGGGAGTGGGCCGCCGGCCCCGCTGGAGGCGGGACAGCGGGCTGCATCGCGCGGGAGATCGCGAGTACCCCCTGGGTCGGCACCGGGCCCCGCAGCGCCGCCGGCGGCTCGGCCGACCGGGGAGCAGCAGGCTGCGTCGCTGGCGCGGGTGCCGGGACGCCAGCGCTGCCCGGGGGCGGGCGGTCAGGGGGCGCGGACGGATCGTGCCCCGGGACGACCCAGGTCACCGGAGCGGCAGCTTCGAGCGCGGCCCGCACCGCATGGCGCAGCGCCCGGGCGACCTTGCGCTCGTCGCGGAAGCGGACCTCCGCCTTCGCCGGGTGGACGTTGACATCGACCTCGTCTTCGGGGAGCCGCAGATGGAATGCGGCCAGCGGGAAGCGCCCGACGGGTAGCTGCGACTGGTACGCCTCGACAACCGCGAACAGGAGCGGCCGGCTCTGCACCCAGCGGCCGTTGACGAAGACCGAGATGCCGCCGCGGTTCCCGCGATGAATGGCCGGAGGAGCTGCGAGGCCGGTGACCGAGACCTCGCCCTCGCGGTGGTCGACATCGAGGACCTGGCGCGCGATCTCGGCTCCATAAACGGCGGCGAAGGCGTGGCGCATGTCGTCATCGCCGCTGGTGGTAAGCATCCTGCGCCCGTTGCTCACCACCTGAAAGGCGATGCCGGGGTAGGCCAGCGCGTAGTGAATGGCGAGCGTCGTGATGGCGCGGGCTTCAGCGGCCGGCGAACCGAGGAACTTCCGCCTGGCCGGGACGCGGGCGAAGAGGTCCCGGACCGTGATGGTCGTGCCCTCGGGAGCCGGGCGGGCCACCCGGCGGACCGGCCGGCCTTCGGCGAGGGCGAGAAAAACGCCGACCGGCTCGCCCCGGGCACGGGTCAGCACCTCGACATCGGCAGCGGCCGCAATGGACGGCAGTGCCTCGCCGCGGAACCCGAGTGTGCGGACCCGGTGGAGGTCCTCGACCGAGGCGATTTTCGAGGTGGCGTGCCGCTCGAAGGCGAGCTCCACATCGCCCGGCGGGATGCCGCGGCCGTCGTCCGACACCTCGATGCGGGTGAGCCCGCCGTCGTCGAACGCGAGGCTGATGCGGGTGGCCCCGGCGTCGATGGCGTTGTCGAGGAGTTCGCGGACGACCGAAACCGGCCGCTCGACGACCTCGCCGGCAGCGATGCGGGCAGCGACTTCCGGCGGAAGGACACGGATGGCCGGCGCCGGCGGCGGGCTCAGGGTCATCGCGGCACCCGCTGCTGGAGGACCATGGCGCGCAGCTCGTACAGCTTCTGGATCGCCTCGATGGGCGTCATGCCGTCGACATCGAGGGCAGCGAGCGCCGCCTCGACGGGCGAGGTACCGCCGAAGAGCGGCGGCTGGAACGCCGGTTCCGGGGCCGAGCCGTTGCGCGCATGTGCAGCGCTGCTGCGCCCGTGCGCCGCCCGCTCGGCTTCGAGCTCGGCGAGGAGGTGCTCAGCCCGGGCAACGACGGCCCGCGGCAGCCCGGCGAGGCGGGCCACGTGGATTCCGTAGCTCCGGTCGGCAGGGCCAGGCACCACCCGGTGCTCAAAGACGATCTCGGCACCCTCTTCGCGGACGGCGACGTGGGCGTTGCGGACGCGCGGGAGGATGCCTTCGAGCGCGGTGAGCTCGTGGTAGTGGGTGGCGAAGAGGGTGCGGGCGGCGCCCTCCTTGCGGTTGTGGAGGAACTCGATGACGGCCCGTGCGATCGCCATACCGTCGTAGGTGCTGGTGCCGCGGCCGACTTCGTCGAGGATGACGAGCGACTGCGGCGTGGCGCGGTGGAGGATCTGCGCCGTTTCGACCATTTCGACCATAAAGGTTGACTGGCCGGCGGCGAGGTCATCGTGGGCGCCGATTCGGCTGAAGATCCGGTCGAAGAGCGGAAGCCGGGCCTCGGCGGCTGGCACGAACGAACCGGCCTGCGCCATCAGGGCGATGAGCGCAACCTGGCGGAGGAAGGTCGACTTGCCGCTCATGTTGGGGCCGGTGACCACGAGGATCTGCGTTTCGCTGTCGAGCACACAGTCGTTGGGCACGAAGCGGCCCGGGCCGACCGCGGCCTCGACCACCGGGTGGCGGCCTCCGCGGATGACGAGGTCGCCTTCGGTGAAGACCGGGCGCGTGTAGCCCTGATCGGCCGCGACTTCCCCAAGGGCAAGCACGACGTCGATCAGTGCCACGGCATCGGCGACGCTCTGCAGCGCCGCCAGGCCCGCGGCCAGGGTCTCGAGGAGGCTCGCAAACGCCTGGCGCTCGAGTTCGACGAGGCGCTCCCGCGCGCCGACCAGCCGGGCTTCGTGCTCTTTGAGCTCCTCGGTCACGTATCGCTCGGCACCGACGAGCGTCTGGCGGCGCTGGTAGTTGGGGGGCACAAGCGCCGCGTTCGCTGCACTCACTTCGATGTAGTAGCCGAAGACCTTGTTGTGCCCGACTTTGAGCGACTTAATGCCCGTGCGCTCGCGCTCGAGGCGCTCGAGGCCGAGGAGGAAGCTCCGGGCGTCCCGGGTGAGGGCGTGGAGCGAATCGATCTCCGGGCTGAACCCGGGCCGGATGACGCCCCCGTCGTCGAAGGCGGCAGGCGGGTCCTCGGCGAGGGCTGCGTCGAGGGTGGCAAGCGGCTCGGCAGCGCCCGACAGGCCGCGGAGGGCGCCTTCGAGGAGCGGCGGCAGCCCGCATGACGAGAGGAGTGCGCCGAGGTCGAGCACCGCGCGAAGGCCGTCGCGCAGGGCGGCCAGGTCCCTGGGCGTCGCGGTGCGGGCGCCGACGCGGCCGGCGAGCCGGGCGAGGTCGGGAATGGCGCGGAGCACGGAGCGCACCCGTTCGCGCTCGATCGGGTTGGCGGCGGCCCAGCCGACGGCGTCGTGGCGTTCGGCGAGGCGCGCCGGGTCGCGCAGGGGGTGGGCAAGCCAGTGGCGCAGAAGGCGGGTGCCCATCGCTGTCCGGCACCGGTCGATGACCGCGAGGAGGGAGGAGGTCCGGCCGGGGCCGGGGAAGACATCGAGATTCCGCAGGGTGCGCTCGTCCACGAGCAGCTCATCGGCGCCGGATTCGGCGCGGATGCGCTGGAGGCTGCCGAGCGCGGCAGGGAAGGTTTCGCGCAGGTAGGCCAGGAGATGCGCGAGCGCCGCCGCCGCCGCCGGCCCCGGGACGAGCGCCTCGCGCGCGTGCTCGCCGAACTGCTCGGCAAGGGCCGCGTCGACGGCCATGTCGCTCAGGAGCGGGCGGAGCACGACCGGCATCGCAGCGCCGGCGGCGTCTTCGAGGTCCTCGACCAGGAGCTCGGCGACCGGCGATCGGCCGAGTTCTACGGCGGCGGCGTCGCCCGGTACGAGACGCACCTCGCCGGTGGTGACATCGGCCAGCGCAAGGGCGGCATCGCGGCCGCGGTGGACGAGCGCCCCGAGGTAGTTGGCCCGGCCGGCCTCAAGCGAGGCTTCGGAGGTGACCGTACCGGCCGTGACGATGCGAACGACATCGCGGGGGACCAGCCCCTTCACCTCTGAAGGGTCGGCGAGCTGTTCGCAGATCGCCACCCGGTACCCCCGGGCGACGAGTTTCGCGACGTGCTGGTCGATGGAGTGGTAGGGGACGCCGGCGAGCGGGACGCGGAGGTCCTTGCCCATCGGCTTCGAGGTCAGGGTGATCTGGAGCTCCTGGGCGACGAGCTTCGCGTCGTCATCGAATGTCTCGTAGAAATCGCCGAGCCGGAAGAAGAGGATGGTGCCCGGGTAACGCTTGCGGAGGTCGAGGTACTGCTGCCGGATAGGCGTCGACACGCGGCGATGCTCCGGCCCCGCGCGGGGGCACGGCCATTGTAGCGCGGGCGAACGGATGTGCGCCGGCTCAGTCGGCTGCGGCGGCGACCGGTGCGGCAGCCCTGCGCGCCCAGCGTCCGGGCATCAGCCCTTTGCAGACGCCGGCCCGGCAGACCTTGTCGACGATGTGCTCTTCGTACTCGTCACGGAACGTCTTCAGCGAGGTTTTGATGCTGGTCATCGCGAACTGGCCGTGGAGGCAGTTCGACCAGACGAGGGTGCCGATGAGCCGCTCGAAGTTCTCGAGGTCAGCGTCGCGGCCGCCGCCGGCCTGGATGCGGCGGAGAATTTCGACCGCGCGCTGGGTGCCGCCGTGGCAGGTGGTGCAGCGGCCGCAGCTTTCGTCTTCGCAGAAGCCGAGGAAGAAGAGGCAGAGGTCGACGATGCAGGCCGACTGGTCGAAGAAGACGACGCCGCCGGAACCGAGGAACATGCCGCGCTCACGGTAGGGGTCGAGCGTGAGGGGCAGGTCGATATCGGACGCCGGGAGGACGCCGGAGAGCGGGCCCCCGGGCTGGAAGCCTTTGAGCGGGAGGTCCCCGCTGAGGCCGCCGGCGTATTGCTCGAGCAGGGTGCGGACCTTCGGGCCGAAGGGGATTTCGATGCAGCCGGCCTGTTTGACGTGCCCGGAGAAGGTGAACATCTTGGTGCCCTTCTCCTTGACGTCGGAGACCGAACTCCACCACCGGGCGCCGTGGCGGAGGATGAGGGGTGCGTTGGCGTACGACTCGACGTTGTTGACGTTCGTCGGCTTATTCCAGAGGCCCGCCTGGGCCGGGAAGGGCGGCTTGATGCGCGGCATGCCGCGATAGCTGTCGATGGAGTTGATGAGGCCGGTCTCCTCGCCGCAGACGTACGAACCGGCGCCGAGGAATACGATGAGGTCGAAGTTTTTGCCGGTCCCGAGAATGTCCTTTCCGAGGAGCCCCCGCTCGTAGGCCTGGGCCACGGCCTTCTGCATCCGGTCGAAGGCAAGCGGGTACTCGTAACGGATGTAGATGTAGCCCTCGTCGGCGTGGGAGGCGAGGGCGGCGATGAGCATGCCTTCGATGACGAGGTGCGGGTCGCCTTCGAGGAGGATGCGGTTGACCCAGGCGCCGGGGTCGCCTTCGTCGGCGTTGCAGACGAGGTAGCGCGGCGAGGCCGTGGCATTCCGGAGGAAGTCCCACTTCCGCCCGGTCGGGAAGCCGCCGCCACCGCGGCCCCCAAGCCCGGAATCGAGCACCTCCTTGATGATGGCCTCGGGCTCCATCTCGAGCGCCTTGCCGAACCCCTCGTAGCCGCCGTGGGCGAGATAATGGTCAATGTTCTCGGGGTCAATCCGGCCGAGGTTGGCCATGAGGCGGCGCACCTGCCCCTTCATAAAGGGGTGGTCCTCAAGGAGCGGGATTTCGGGCGTGGCGTTGCCTTCGATGACGCCGAGGGCGAGCTCCGGCAGGTCGCGCCCGGCAGCGATGGCGGCAATCAGCTCGTCGACGCGGTCGGGGGTGACATTGCCGTAGAGCACGGCGTGGGTTCCGGCAGCGGAGCGCACCGTGACGCACGGCTCCATCCAGCAGAAGCCCCAGGAGCCAGTAATGCCCACGTCGGCATCGATTTTCCGGCTGTCGGCTGCCTCGTGGAGGCGCGCGAGCGTCTCTTCGGCGCCCCGGGCGATGGACGAGGTGTCGAGCGTCACGCGGATGCGGACGCGGCCGGACGCCTGCTCGGCGTTCCAGGCGGCCTTCGCGTTGTCGATGAGCTTCTGCAGGCGCGCGTTCATTCGCCGTCCCTCAGCGAGCGGATGATCTCCCGGGCGGATTCGGGCGTGAGGTTGCCGCGGACGCGGCCGTTGACCCAAATCTGCGGCGCTTCGTGGCAGGTGCCGTTGCACTGGCCGACGTGGAGGCCGAAACGGTGGTCGGGCGTTTGTTCGTCAAGGCCGATGCCGAGCTCTTCCTGGAGCGCTTCGCGGATGGCCTCGCCGCCGCGGAGCCTGCAGGCGGGGCCGCAGCACCAGGCGACTTCGTATTTCGCGGGAGGATGGAGCCGAAAGTCGCTGTAGAACGTGACCGCGCCGTAGATGAGGGCAGGGGTCGTGTTCAGCTGCCGGGCGATGACCTCGATCGCGGGGCGCGGGACCCAGCCATAGGTACGCTGGACTTTGTGCAGCGCGGGCAGGACGTGCCCGCGGCCGGGCTGGAATTCGGCGACGAGCTCCCGGAGCTCCTGCAAACCGGGTTCAGCGGCCATCGACCGGACCTCTCGCTTGTGAAATTCGGTGCAACTGTAGCAGACAGGCGGCTAATCGGCGCGTCAGCCGGACTGGAACTGCGAGGCGCGCCCGGGCTCCGTGCGGACGCTGTCGTCGTGAATGAGGCGGCCCGCCTTCTCTCCGAGGAGGAGGCTGTAGTTCTGGCCGCGGTCCTCCGGGTACACCTGCGTGGTGTTCGACAGGTAGAGGCCTTCGATGCCGGTGCGCATGTCCGGGATCGACCGCGAATAGAAGGTGGTGATGACCGGCTGGCCGCCGGGGTCCTTGAAGAACCACTTCTCCCGGACCCAGGAGGGGTCGAACGCCGGGTTGAGGCGGCGGATGCCGTCGAGGTAGTGGGCGAAGACGGCGTCGGCGTCCATCTGGAGGACCGGGTGATCGGGCGCCGTGTAGTTCGAGAGGTAGACAACGTGATTGCCGCCGTACCGCTCAGGAGGCATGAAGTTCGTGTGCTCGATGCAGGCCACGAACGGCAGGTCATCGCCGATCGAGAGCCAGTAGTACGGCGTGAGCGGCCTGTCGAGCGCGAGCACAAGGCAGGTTGCCCACTGGTAGCGGACACGTTCGAGCACGGCGCGGTAGGCGGCCGGGAGGTCGGGGGCAATCTTCAGCGCGATCACGTTCGGCACGGTCATGAGGACCGCGTCGAACGGATGGAACGTGCCGGCGGCCCGGAGGCCGGTCACCCGGCCACCCTCGCTGACCACGGTCTCGACGGGGGTCCGGAGACGGATGGCGACGCCCTGCCCCTCGAGCCGGTCGGCCAGCGCGCGGTAGTAGCGCTTGAACGAACCCTCGAGGTAGCCGAGCACCTCTTTCGATGAGCCGCCCTTCCGGGAGGCGAAACGGAGGTAGATCTTGTTCCAGAGCCAGACCATCCCGACCTGGTCGGCCTGGTCGGCGAACTTCCCCTTGAGCAGCGGACCCCAGAAGGCGTCGAAGGCCTTTTGGCCGACGGCCCGCAGCATCCAGTCGCGGGCGGTGACGCCCTCATATCGGCGCACGCCGTCAGCCCGCCGCCGCAGCCAGAGCGCCGCGAGCCCAAGGCGGATGCGGCTGGTGAGGGGGATGGCCGTGAAGCGGAGGAGGTCGAGCGGCGTGACGAACGGGTACATCCGGCCCCGGACGAAATGGGCATTACGCGGCTCGATCCAGCGGAGGTACTGGCCGAGGCCGAGCTCTTCGATGTAGCGGATGACCGTGGTGTCGCTGGTGAAGATATGGTGGTAAAAGCACTCGAGCTCTTCGCCGCCGACGGGGAAGGTGACGACCTGCCCGCCGACTTCCTCGCGGCCCTCGAAGATGACGACCTCGTGGCCGAGGTCGCGGAGGACGCGGGCGGCGGCGAGGCCCGCGACGCCGGCGCCGACGATGCCGACCTTCACAGGACCGCCCCCTGCTCCTCGACCTCGACGCGGGTGATTCGGCGGAACGAGACGCCGAAGCTCCAGAGGAGGATGAGCCCGAGCACGGTCGTCGGGATAAGGATGACCCCGTGGGCGACGACCGAGTACGCCGAGGCGACCGCGGGATCGACGCTTGCCGCGACGAGTACCAGCTTTGCAGCCCACTCAAACGGCCCGGTCCCGCCGAAGAAGGTGGGAATGATGATGGCGAGGTTGGCCGCCGCGAGGAGCAGGCAGTAGTGGGCGAACGTGACGTCCATGTTGAAGCCGCGGCCGATCACCGCGTACGCGCCCGCTTCGATGGTCCATGCCAACCCCGAGAACAGCGCGACGAGCAGCAAGGGCGCCGGCTGATGGACCGAACGGAGGCTGCGGACGAGGTTGTCGGCCACGGTTTCGAGGTGCGGCTCGAACCGGTCCGGCAGCCACCGCAGGAAGAAATGGATGACCCGGAGCGCGCGCTCCTCGCGGAGGGTCAGGAGGTAGAACCCGACGATGGCGGCGAGGAAGAGCAGCGTCGAGGCGACGGCAATCGCGCGGAGCCGGCCGTCGTCGAAGCCGACGAAGGTTCCGGCGATGAGCAGCATCAGCACGAGCGTGCACCCGTCGAAGAGCCGCTCGACGGCGATGGTGCCGAAGGTGCCCATCTTCGAGATACGCTCGCGGTCGCCGAGCACGTAGGCGCGGACGACCTCGCCCGCGCGGGCGGGAAGGAGATTGTTCGCCATGTACCCGATGATGGCGTAGGGGAAGAGCCGGGCGGGGCTCATTGGGGCGACAGGCCGCATGAGCACCGACCAGCGGATGCATCGCGCAATGATCGCCACAAAGAGCACCGCCGTCCCGGGGATGAGCCAGCGGTAGTCGGCATCGCCGAGGGCGCTGGCGAGTTCGCGCGGGTGGGTGGCGCGCAGGAAGAGCGCGATGAGGATTGCGCTGACGGCGAGGCTGACCCAGAAGCGGAGGGAACGGACCACGTGCGGCCTTTCGAGGGTCAATCGGGGAGGTCGAAGCGCCGGACACGCGCTGCGCCGCCCTCGACAATCCAGAGCTTACCACCGGGTGTTTCGACCATCCCGTAGGGGCGCGACAGGGGTTCCGCGGTCGGCCGAATTTCGGCGGCCGGGCGGCCATCGGGGGTATAGATGCGGACGAGGTTGAGCGACGGGAGGCTGACAGCGATGCGGCCATCGGCGAGGACGCGGAGATACGGCTTATCGGTCACGTCCTGCCCGCCCCAGCCTTCGACGCGGAACTCTGCTCTGTAGGTGCCGTCGGGTTCGAACACCTGGACGCGGCGGTTGTACATGTCGGCGACATAGATGGCCCCATCAGGCCCGAGCGCAAGACCGACCGGCTCGTCGAACTGGCCGGGGCCGCTGCCAGGGCCGCCGACCGTCCGGACGTACTCGCCAGCAAGGGTGTAGACCTGGATGCGGTCGTGGCCGGTGTCGGTGACCCAGACAGTGCCGTCGGGCAGGACGACGGCATCGCGCGGACCGAACAGGTCGAACGGCCCGGGCGTCGCTCCGGTCGGCGGCTGGCCGAAGGTGGCGATGGGCCGGAGGCCGGCGTCGAAGATGCGGATGCGCCACCCGAAGGTATCGGCCACAACGACTTCGCCGCGCGGCCCGATCGCGAGGCCCCATGGTTCGGACTGTTCGTTCCGGTTCTGGGGGTCCACGCGAATGTCGACGGACTGGAGGACGTTGCCCTCGGGGTCGAACTTCTGGAGCCGCTTGGTTGCGCTGTCGATGACGTAGAGGTTGCCGGAGGCGTCGCGTTCGATATCGACCGGGCTGAAGAATTGCCCGGGCTGATAGCCGGCGCCGCCGAAAACGGGGCGCCCCTCGCCGTCGGCGGTGGGCCGCGGCGGTTCGACCGGCTCGGAGCGGAGGCGGCCGGTGGCCGGGTCGAAGTTCGCAGGCAGGAAGGCGTAGGCATCGGTCGAGCCGGGGGGTCGGCCGGGGTCATGGTCGCGCCAGTAGCGCGCCCAGGCGTTCAGCCAGCCGCGCTCAGTGATGCCGGACCAGATGTGGCGCCAGGTGGCGAGGCGGAAGGGGCCGCAGTTGCCGGAGCTCGAGGTGCAGGCCTGGCCCTTCTCGACCGCCATCGCCCACTTGTAGGTCTCGTCATACCACCAGCGGTGGGGATAGCGGACGGGCGCCGCGTACCGGGTGGTCGCGGGCCGGGCAAGGTAGTCCTGAATGCGGCCGAGGTTGCCGGCAGCAACCAGCATCACCTGGTACTGGCCCGGGGGTTCGCCGGTGGAGAAATCGAGATAGGAAACTGCACGGTAGTCACGGAGGTACCAGGCCCACGGCCAGGCGAACGAATCGGTGGTGTCGACCGCGATAGGGAGGTCGTAGCCGAGGCCGGTGGCATCGGCGAGTGCGTTGATCTGGTCCGCAATGTCCTTCAGCTGCGGCGAGCTCTGGGTGTAGACCAGGAGGTCCTTCGGCACATCGCCGCGTTCGTACGCGGCCTGGACCATCGTCCGGAAGGAGAAGGGCGCCAGTGCGCCCACGATGGCAACAGCAGCCACCGGCCGCCAGGCGCCCGCGCCGAGTCCGCGGGCGATGACGACCACGACCGCGACAGCGCCGGCTGCGAGGGCAAGGCGGAACAGCGCGGCAGCCTGGCCGCCGGGAAGGTAGGCGATCGCGAGGAGCGCACCGAACGCCACGAGCGCCGCCGAGCCGAGGCTGGTCAGCACCCTGGCCGAGACGGGGGGCCGGTCCTTCCAGCTATCCCACGCGCGCTGCAGGCACCAGGCGGCGAGGAGGCAGGCGGGGAGGGCGATGTGGGTGTTCAGCCAGGGCATCTTCTCGGCGCCCCAGGAGAGGGCGAGCCAGACGCCGACCAGCCAGGTGACGAGGAACCGCGAAAAGGCGTCGCCTCGGACGACCGCCCACCACCCCCCGAAGAGGATGAGCGCCAGCGGCAGAAATTCGTAGGCGAACATGAGGAGGTAGTAGTAGAACCAGGGCTGTTCGCCGCGGTGGGCATCCTGCTGGCTGTACCAGTAGTCGAGCGAGCCCCAGGGCCCGCTGATGAGCCCATGGAGATTTGTCCAGAGGGAGGTCATCAGGGTGAGGTAGACGAGGGCGCTGAGCCCGAAGGCGATCCCCCAGACCTTCGGCTTCCACTGGAGGCCGGCGAAGGCAGCCATGCTGGTGGTGACCGTGAACAGCCCGAGGAGCGCGACGGCATCGCGGGCCGCGACGGGACCCTGCAGGCTCTTTTCCCAGCTCAGCCGGTCCTTTTCGAGGATGCCGAGCGGTTCGAGGAGCGTAACCCGGGCGACCGGCGTGAGGAGCGGCAGGCAGAACGTGCCGAGCAGGATGAGCACGTCCGCGGGCCGGGGCAGCTCCTCGCCCCAATCGAGCCGGCGCCGCAGCGGGCCGAGGAACGGCCAGAAGGCGGCCAGGACCCAGGCATAGGGCGCGAACGCGACGGCCAGTGCGAATCGCCGCATGGGGGTATCGAGCACGGCGCCGGCACGAAGCCGGTCTTCGGCGGCGGCGCGCTCGGCCGGCGAGAGGTCGAGCGCCTGGAGGCGGGCCAGGTCGTCGCGCAGGAACCGCTCGGTCCGGCCGGCGAGTGTGCGCCGGGCAAGAATGGCGGCAGTGTAAAGGTCGAGGTACACCAGCATCGCCGCGAATACGAGGAAGGAGCCTTCCTTGGTGAGGACGTTCCCGGTGAACCCGGCGGCGAAGAGGTACAGCCAGCGGCTGCGGCCTTCGTCGATGTAGCGCCACATCGCGACGACCATCACCAGCGTGAAGGCCGCCATGTAGATGTCCTCGCGGAAGAACCGGCTGAAGTAGACGAGTGTCGGCGAGAAGGCGATGAGCGCGACGGCGGCGAAGGTGCCCACGGGACCGAGCCGCCGCCGGAGGAGCAGCGGGAGCGCCACGACCGCCGTCCCCGCGAGGGCTGCCGACAGGCGGCTGGTGTAGTCGTTCGCGCCGAACAGAAAAAAGACGGCGGCCTGGAAGTGGTAGTAGAAGGGGCCGTGAAAGATCGGGCTGTGCCGGTAGTTGCCCTGGAGGAGGCCCCACGACCACTGGGCGTGGATGCTTTCATCGTGGTGGAGGGCGCGCGAGCCGAGGTCCCAGAAGCGGAGCGCGACCGCAGCCGCGAAGACGAGCGCGTAGAGCGCCGCCTCAGCGGATAGCGGGATGCGCACCGCGAGGGCGCGTTCGAGCCGGCCCGTTCGAACCGCTGCGGAGGACGTCACGGCTGCTCCCTGGCGTAGACCGCTGCTTCGAGGTCGCGCACCGGTAGAGTATTGCGGTTCGCCAGCCAGCGGAGATAGTCGAGGAAGCCAGGTTCTGGACCGCGTCTTTCCCTGAGCAGGGCCCAGCGGCCTTCGAATGTGCGGAAGCCGTCGGGCGGGGAGCCGCCTGTCGGCCAGATGACGATGCTGGCGTTGGGGGGGACCCGGCTGCTCACGACGAGCCCGCGGCTGCCCCGGAGCGGCCAGGTAAGCGCATCGGCAAGTTCGGGGTGGATGGCCACGATGCCGGCCGGGTCCCTCGCGGGGCCGGTGACGATATCGCGGATTTCTTCGGCCTGGAGCGTCGTGACCGGGGATGGCAGCGGTTCGTTCGGGCTGCCGGTGGCGACAGCGAATCCGCCGGCGAGCCAGGGAACCACCGCCGCCGCGGCGAACGGGAGGACAGCGGCCGGCCGGTTGCGCGGCAGGCGGGCCACGATGGCGATGCCGCCGGCGGCAACGCCGGCCAGGACGACGACGGCGACGACCTCGCTCGAGCGGCCGACGCGGTCGAGGCGCGCCCAGTCGAGCAGCGGCCCCGCGATGACGAGGAGAGCGCCCAGCGCGGCGGCGAGCGGCCAGCCAGCGGTGTGCCAGTCGACCTCGCCGAGCCGGTCGATGAGCCGGGCCAGCGCTCCGCCGGCGGGCAGGGCTGCCGAGGCCGTGACTGCGGCAACGGGCAGCGGGTCGTGGGCGCCGCCGGCGAGGAACAGCCAGGCAGCAGCCGCAGCGAACCAGGCGGCGAGGAGTCGGTCGACGGGGCCGGGGAACGGGCGGGGGACTCGCTCCAGCACGGCGAGGGCCAGCCCCGCTGCAACGACCAGGGCAGGGCCCCATGCGTAGAGGACGAACAGCCGCCGGGACGTTTCGCTCGACCAGTGCTCGTCGAAGCCCAGGGCGAAGGCGTCGAAGGCCGGCACGGTCACGCCCTGCCAGCCGAGGCCGAACCCCGCGCTGGCGAGCCCAATGCCGGCGACGGCGCCCGCGACGGCAGCCGCGGCCGGGAGCCGGGGCATTGTCCGTACCCGCGGGGCGACGACGACCGCGGCGAGGAGGAGCGGCAGCCCGGCCGGGCCAGATGTCGCCCAGAGGAACCCGAGCAGGCCGAGCAGCCACGGGCGCGGGCCAACGGTCTGCAGCAGCGCCAGCGAACCGAACGCAAGGGGGAGATCGAACGCGGCCAGGGAGGCCGCCGGGCCGAGGGCGAGCTGGAGAGGGTCGAAGGCAAGGATGAGGAGCGCAACGATGGCGGCCGGTTCGCCGACGCTGCGCCGGAGGGCATAGAGCGACCACGGGACCGTCAGTGCGGCCGCCAGCGCCAGCAGCCGCGAGGGTGTCTCCGATTCTGAGAGATGGAGGAGCGCGGCGGAAATCGCCTGGAACAGGGTGGGAACGTAGCGGGGGTCGTCGAACCCGGCGCGGGCCTGCCACGCGCCAGCAAGCGACCAAAGTTCGAGCCCGCCCACCGGGAGGGAGAGCAGCGCAGCGATGCGCATGCCGGCGTAGGCGGCGGCCGCCGCCGCCCAGGCAAGCGCGGCGACCGGTATCGTCGGACGGCGGGCGAAATGTGGCGCTTCGGTCATGGTGCGCTCACGGGGCGGTATTCGGGCAGCCGGTAGACCCGGTACCGCCCGGATTCGAAGACGCGGTCGAGGAACGCGTCGTAGTCAGGGAACGGACCGGGGTAGCGTGCCAGCTCGACCGCGCCGACCACGAGGTACTCCGCGCCGAAATCGCGCATGACCGCGACGACCCTGTCGGGACTCGAGGTGACGTAGGCGTCGTCGACGGCGCCCTGGCGTTCGACCAGGCGGGTCCGGTTCGCCTCCGAATCGCCGCGCCACTGGATCTCGTGGAAGTACCAGCCAATCGGCGTCTGCCTGCCGGTGCGCGATGCGATGCGGCCGGCGTCGGTGTAGTCGACGTTCGCGTCAACCATAGTCCGGTTCCCGCCGGCATCGATAGCCCACCGCCGGCCGGTCGCCTCGATGACGACCGCGCCCGGGGGCGTGTGCGCGGCAACCCAGCGGGTGAGGGCGTACTCGTCGGGGTCGGATGCCTGGAGCCAGGCCAGCCCGTCGATGGCGGTCGGCCGGGAGAAGCCCTCGGTCCGGTTGAACACCGCGAGCAGGGGATAGACGAGCCCGGCAGCGACGAGCAGGCCCAGCGGGGGGAGGGCGGCGCGGGCAGCGAGGAGGCCGGCACCGGACGGGGAAGTCCGCAGCCGTTCTGCGGCGGCGGCGAGCAAGGAGGCGATGGCGACCGAGGCCGCGAGGCCGAGGAGCAGCCACGCCTGGTAGCTGAGCTTGAAGACCGTGTTCAGGCGGGGGACCGACCCGTAGAAGATGTCGCGGATAAGGAAGAGTTCGGCCCCGTAGAGGAGCAGGAAGCCGACCGCGGCGAGCGCTGCTGCGGGAGCCGCCCCCCGGCGGCCAAGGGCCAGGGTCAGTGCGAGCGCGCTCAAGGCCCAGGCTGCGAGACCGAGAGCCGCCAGCGTGACCCAGCCGGCAGCGCCGCGGGCATCGGCGCCGGTTGCAAGGTCGCCGCGGGCGGCGGCGAAGGCGACCCAGCCGACAAAGGGGACCACCGCGACCCATCCGGCGGCGACCGCGGGCGGGCCGAGGCGCGCCCGGCCCGGGAACGCGGCGATCAGCAGCGTCGCCGCCGCCAGGCCGGGGACGCCGAACTGGAGGAAGGCATGGGCCGGGCGCGTGCCTTCGCCGACGTACGGCAGGAGCCCGCTCGCCTGTGAGCTAAACGTGAGCCACCAGGGTGCATAGAGAAGGAGGGCCGCCGCCCCGGCCGGGGCGAGGAACGCCGCAGCGCCGGCCAGGGCGCGGCCTCCGGGCATCAGCCGGGCGTTTCGCGCGGCGGCCGCCAGCGCCAGCAGGGCCGAGAAGGTGATGACATCCCAGGCATTCTGAAAGGCGAGCGCGCCGAAGATGGCGCCCAGCACAGCCGGCTCCCAGGGCCGGGCCCGGGCACGCCGCAAGGTGAGCGGCGCCCGGCCCCGCCAGAGGGCAAGGGCGATACCGGTCGCAAGGGTGACCAGCGGGAGCGCCATGACGTGCGGATGGAGGTCGCCGAGGAGGAAGCTGAACGACGGGAACTCAGTGATGGTCCCGGGGATGACGCGGGAGCCGCGCCACCAGAACCAGTACTCGGTGGGGTACCACGCCGATGTCCGCGCGCCTGCGGGGCCGGCGTAGCAGTTCGCCGTCGCTCCCGGCTCGCAGGGGAGGAGGTAGTCGACGCCGAACGCACGGTACAGCGGCTCGCTGTAGCGCTCGTGGGCGGCCGCCCATTCGAATACGGCCGAGAGGGACCCCACGAACAGGACCAGGATAATGGCGGCAGCCGGCGCGAGCGCGGCGTAGCCGCGTGCCCGCGCGGGGAGGGCCCAGCGGGCCAGTGCCCATGCCACGGATACGAGCCCGGAAGCCGTCGCGGCGAAGGTCGCGGCGAGCCCGAGGTTGTAGCCGACCGACGCCGGGACTCCGCTGATGGCGGTGAGCACCCCGGTCTGCAGGTAGCCGAAGTAGTAGTAGCTCACGGGCTCGCCGGCGAGCCACGGGTCGCGGGGAGGGTACTCGGGCGAAGTAAGCGTCGCGTTGAGGAAGAGGAGGTCCATCGGCTGCTCGGTGCCGGCGATTTCCGGGTTGTACGAGCGGAAGGCCGTATACGCGAGGAACGCTCCGAAGTAGACGGATGCTGCGACAACGATGCCGAGGAGGAGGCGCATCCGGTCGGCGCGACGCCAGCGGACGTTCCGGGCGACGAGCGCCGCACCGGCCCCCGCCAGCGCGGCGGCGATGAGGTAGCCTCCCCGCCCGGGCGGAAGCACATTCGCCACGCGCAGGAGGAAGTACGGGAGGGAGACCGTCAGCAGGCCAAGGGGCACCGCGAGCCCGGCGCCCATGTCGGGGAGGCGCCGGAGGAGGACGGCAGCCAGCGGCAGGCCGATCGCTCCGAGGGCCAGCGATGCGAGCAGCGCCGCGAGGACAGCCTCCATGGCGCTCAGGCCAGCAGGGAGTCGACGAACTCGACGGGGTCGAAGGGCGCGAGGTCCTCCATCCGCTCCCCGGTGCCGATGAACCGGACCGGAATGCCAAGTTCGTGCGCAATGGCGAAGGCGATGCCGCCCTTTGCCGTGCCATCGAGCTTGGCGAGGACGATGCCGGTCACACCCACCGCGCCCGTGAATGTGCGCGCCTGCTGGAGGCCGTTCTGGCCGGTCGTCGCGTCGAGCACGAGCAGTGTCTCGTGGGGCGCTGTGGGGTCTTTCCGCTTGATGACGCGGTCAATCTTCTTCAGCTCCTCCATCAGGTTCGACTTGGTGTGGAGGCGCCCGGCGGTATCGATGATGACGACATCAGCGCGCGAGGATTCGGCAGCGGCGAGCGTATCGAACGCGACCGCGCCGGGGTCAGCACCCGGCTGGTGGGCGATGACGCGGACACCGACCCGTTCGCCCCAGACCTTCAGCTGGTCGGTGGCCGCCGCCCGGAAGGTGTCGGCTGCGCCGAGGATGACGGTCGCACCGTCGCGTTTGAAGGCGTGCGCCATCTTGGCGATGGTCGTCGTCTTGCCGGCGCCGTTGACGCCGACGACGAGGATGACGAGCGGAGAGGGGGCATCGGGACGCGACCACGCAGGGACGGTCTCGCCGGGCTCGCGGAGGGTGGCGATGAGCTCCTCGCGAAGGATCTCCCGGACGCGGACCGACTGCTTGACGCCCTCCTTCTTCACGCGCTGACGAACGCGGTCGAGGATGGCGGCTGTCGTTTCGAGCCCGGCATCGGCCCCGATGAGGACCTCTTCGAGTTCGTCCCAGATCGTCTCGTCGAAATCTGCCTTTTCGAACAGCGCGGTGAGACGGCCGAAGATGCCGCGACGGGTCCGTTCGACGGCGCGGCCGGTCTGCTCGTGGAGTTCGGCGCGCTCTTCGGCGGTCGGCTCAGCGGGAGCCTGCGGCGCGGCCTCGTTTGCCGGCTGAGCCTCTGCGGGTTTTCGACGCCAGAACCTCACAGGCGCACTCCTCTCGGTGCTCTCGGGGCGATGGTACCGGCCGACGGGTTAGGGGACAGGGTCACGGCTGGGGCAGGTCCGACAGCCGGAGGCTGAGGACCTTCGACACGCCATCGCGGCCCATGGAGACGCCGTAGATCGCATCGGCGACCTCGATGGTGCGGCGGTTGTGCGTGACGACGATGAACTGCGTCCGTTCGCTCAGCTTCTTGAGCGCTCCGGTGAAGCGCCCGACGTTGGCTTCGTCGAGGGCGGCATCGACTTCATCGAGCACGCAGAACGGAGCGGGATTCGCCGTGAGCAGTGCGAACAGGAGCGCCACCGCCGTGAGCGAGCGCTCGCCGCCGGAGAGCAGCGACAGGCTCTTGATCCGCTTGCCGGGCGGCTGCGCCTCAATCTCGATGCCGGACTCGGCGGGGTGCTCCGGGTCGGTGAGGGCGAGGCCGGCATGCCCGCCGCCGAAGAAGGCCTGGAAGTACTCGCCGAACGCACGGTTGACGGCCTCGAACGTGATGGTAAAGCGAGTCCGGATCTCCTCGTTCAGCTCAGCAATGGCCGTGCGGAGCTGGTCAGCGGCGTCGGTGAGGTCGGCGAGCTGGGTGGTGAGGAACTCGTGCCGCTCCTTCAGCTCGTGGTAGTCCTCGGGGGCCTCCTCGTTGATGGCGCCGAGGCGCCGAATCTGGCGCCGGAGTTCTTCAATCCGCGCGCGGGTGGCTTCGACGTCGATGGCCGCGCCGCCCTGGACGCGAGGCGCTTCCGGCTCACGGGCGGACTCCAAGCGCTCCAGCTCGTCGAGGCTGACGATCTCGCCGGACGGCGCAGGTCCGAGTCCTTCGCGCTCCATTTCGTGGCGGAGGGATTCGAGGCCCTCATAGGCCCGGGCGAGCTCGTTTTCCAGGTCGAGCCGGCGCCGGTCGATGGCGAGCAGCTGCTCCTGCGCGGCTGCGAATTCATCCTGGATGGCGCGCTCGTGATTCTCGAGGCGGTGGAGTTCGTCGCGGTCGGGTGCGGCATCTTCGGCGAACCGGGCCTGCTCCGCGCGGATAGTTTCCAGCTCGCGCGCGAGCCGTTCGAGCCGCTCATCGATGACGCCGGCTTCGAGCTCGAGGTTGCGCGCCTGGAGCTTTTTCGCCTGGATTTGCGCATCCAGCCGTTCGAGCGCGCGCTCATGCTGCTCCCGCATGGCGAGCAGGGTGCGGCGCTCGCCCTCGGCGGCGGCGAGTTTGCCGGACACCTCGCTGACCGCTGCGAGGGCGGCTTCGCGGCGGGCCGTGGCCAAGGCAAGCTCTTCTTCCAGCGTGGCGAGCTCGGCGCGGCGCTCGGCGGCGCGGCTCTCCAGCGCCTGGAGGGCGAGCCTCGCCTGCTCAATCTGCTGGAGGCGCGCGGCGCGCTCGCGCTGGATATCCGCCCGCTTTGAGCGGAGAGCATCGGCGTCGCGGCGGATGCGGTGGCGGCGCTCCCGCTCCCGCTCGAGGTCGTGCCGCGCACCTTCGAGGGCCCGGCGGAGCAGTTCATAGTTGGCCTCGGCCTCGTGGGAGCGCCGGGCGACCTGTTCGATAGCGAGCCGGGCCTGGGCGATGCGTTCTGCGGCGACCTCGGTCCGCCTGCGCAGCTCTTCGATGCGGGCCGGCAGCTCTTCGAGTTCGCGCTGGCGGGCAAACTCGCCCTCGTCGGCGCCCGTCGCTCCGCCGGCGATGACGCCGGTCGGCTCGATGTACACACCATCGAGGGTGACGACCGACCCGAGGGAGCGGCGGATCATCCGCATCGCGGCCTGGATGTCCTCGACAACGATGACCCGACCGAGGAGGGTATCGACAAGCGAGCGGACCCGCTGGTCACAGCGGACCAGCTTCGAGGCGACGCCGACGACGCCGCGCTCCTTCTGGAGGTTGAGCGGGTAGACGTGGCGGACGGTATCGAGGGGCAGGAACTGGGCGCGTCCCTGCCGCCGCCGCTGGAGGATGGCGATCGCTTCGAGGGCGACCGCTTCGTTTTCGACGATGATGGCGTGCAGGCGGTGCTCGAGCGCGGCGTTGATGGCGATTTCGAGCCCGGGCGGCACCCGGAGCTGGCGCGAGAGCAGGCCGATGACCCCCGGGAGTTCGGGCGGCTCGCCGAGGCTGCCGGGTTCGAACTCTTCAATCAGCGCCTGGCCCATGATGAGCACCTGGCGTGTACCGGCGGCGACCCCGTCATGTTCGGCCTGGACGCGGCGGAGCGCATCGAGCCGCCCCTCGAGGTGATCGAGTTCGCGGAGGTCCTGGTTGCCGGCGGCCTCGTACTCGCGGACCTCCTCCTGCACGCGGAGCAGCTGCTCGCGGGCCGCGTCGGCCTCCTCGCGAGCGCGGAGCAGCCGTTCTTCGCCTTCGGCGACTGCGGCGCGGGCTTCGGCGATGCGACGCCGGCTGCCGAGCAGCTCAACGATGGCGGCCTTGCGGCGTGCCACGAGCTGCTCCAGTTCGCGGTCGAGGTCAGCGATGCGCCGTTCCGCGGCTTCGATGTCGGCGCGGAACGACGCGGCCCGGCGGTCATCGCCGTCGGCGCCGTCGCGGAGCTCCTGCACCCGGCTGCGCACGCGCGAGTATTCGCGCTCGGCGGCATCGAGCTCCGCGCGGGCGCGCTCCATCTCGGCGCGGATCGCCTCGGCCTGATCGGCGATTTCGAGATTGCGTCGGCCGTCGTCGACATCGGTGCTGGCCAGCGAGATGCGCTCGGCTTCGAGCGCCTCGAGCTCGCGGCGAACCTCCTCGCCGCGCACCGCCACCATGGAGCGGCGCTCCCGATCGAGGGCGATTGCCTGCTCGGTGGCGGCGATGCGCTGTTCGATTTCGGCGCTGCGCGTATCGCGGCGGGCGATGGCCTCGCGGCGCTTGCGGATCTCGTCGGACAGCGTCCTGAGCTGCTCGCGCAGCTGCTGGACGCGGCGGGCGGCGGCCTCGTTCTCGGCGATTCCCTGGTCGAGGGCCGCGCGGACGCGGACGACGGTGTTCTGGGCCTCAGCCCAGAGGTGGCCGTAGTAGAGCCGGAGGAGGCTCGCAAGCTCGGCCGTCAGGCGGCGGTATTCGGCGGCGCGCTCGGCCTGGCGGCTCAGCTGGGTGAGCCGCGGCTCAATCTCCTGGATGACGAGCGCGACCCGCTCGATGTTGTCGCTGGTGGCGGCGAGCCGGTCCTGCGCCTCCTTGATTTTGAGGCGGAACCGCTTCACGTCGGCGGCTTCATCGAGGAACGAGCGACGTTCGTCGGGGGTCATCGAAAGGACCTCGTCGACCAGGCCCTGGCCCATGATGGAGTAGGAGTTCTGACCGACGTCGCCCTTCATCAGCAGGTCGAGGATGTCGCGGAGCCGTACCCGCGAGCCGTTGAGCAGGTATTCGCTCTCGCCGTTGCGGTAGAGGCGGCGGGCGATTTCAACCTCGGCGAAATCAAGGGGGAGCCAGCGTTCGGTGTTGTCCAGCGTGAGCGCCACTTCGGCCATGCCCACAGCGGCGCGGTTGCCGGTGCCGGCGAAGATGACGTCTTCCTGTTTCTTTGTCCGGAGGAGCCTCGCGCTCTGTTCACCGAGCACCCACCGAATCGCATCAGCCACGTTGCTCTTGCCCGAGCCGTTCGGACCGACGATGGCGGTGATGCCGGGTCCGAAATCGAAGGCCGTGGTGTTGGCGAAGCTCTTGAACCCGTGGATGGCGAGCCGCTTCAGGTACATGCTGCGCCCTCCTCCTGGCGGAGCCCTTCGAGCGCGGCCTGGGCGGCGCGCTGCTGGGCTTCGCGCTTGCTGCGCCCTTCGCCGCGTCCAAGCGGCTGGCCGGCGACTTTCACTTCGACGACAAACCGGCGATGGGGCGCATCCGCCGCATGCTCAACCGTCACATATTCCGGCGGTTCGTGCCAGCGGGCCTGGGCGAGGTGCTGGAGCGAACTCTTCGCGTCGGGGCGCACGCCTTCCCGGATGGCCTGGTCGATTTCGTCGCGCAACAGACGCCGGATGAGCGCAGCGGCGGACGCGAGCCCGCGGTCGAGGTAGACGGCGCCGATGAGCGCTTCGAGGGCGCCGGCGAGGTTCCGTTCGCGGGTGCGGCCGCCCGCGGCCTCTTCGCCGCGGCCAAGGATGAGGAACTCGCCGAGGCCGATGCGGGCTGCTGCTCGGGCGAGGGTGCTGCCGCGGACAATTTCGGCCCGGATGCGGGTGAGGTCTCCTTCGCCGGCGGCGGGGCAGCGCTCGAAGAGGTAGCGGGCGACGACGAGGCCGAGGATTGCATCGCCGAGGAACTCGAGCCGTTCGTTTGAGGCGGGCGTCGCAGGGTTTTCGTTGAGGTAGGAGGAGTGGGTGAGCGCCTGGAGCAGCAGGTCGGGCCGAAGCGCGGGGATCCTGAGGCGGGTCAGCAGCTCGGCGCGGTCGCCTGGTTCGGGTTGTCCCACGTCCCCTCCGGCCCGGGTGACGACGCCGGGCAGCCGCGATGGCGGCTGAAAATGCTAAAGCGCTAACATCGTAGGGAAGCGATTCACGGCGAGTCAAGGTGTGCCGTATGCTCGGGAACGGAATGGAGACGCAAGAGCCGAAGCGGTGTCACGTGTGCGCGCTCGAAGTCGAGGCGCATATGGAGGCATGGTGCAACTGGTGCGGCAACCTGTATCACCTGAACTCGCGGGCGGACCTGCCGGGGACCGATTGCGGGCAGGTGTGGATTAACGAAGAGCACCTTGCGCTGGAGTTCGCCTGCAACGTCTGCCTGGCCCCGCCGGCCGAGCCGGGGTCGCTGGACGACGTGCTTGACCTTGTAGAGGCAGCGGCCGCTGCGGGGATGACGCCCGCGGCGCTCGAGGCGCTCGCAGCATCCGGGGGCGTCCGCCATCGGCGGACGGCCGGCGGCATCCTGCTCTTCCGGAGGGGCGACCTCCCCGGCGGAGTCGCGCGGCGTGGATGAGGGCCCAGGTTTGCTGCGAGTGCAAACTTCCGATCGGCCGCGCGAGCGCGCTGATTTGCGCGGATTGCGGCCAGCTGTTTCATTTTCCGGATGCCCGCAAGGGTGAAACCGGGAGGGAGTGCGGAGTTCACGTGATTGGCGTTCGCGAACTGCTTGGGCGGGATGTCGTCCCGCTGTGCCGCCGGTGCGACATGGCGTTTCGGCTGCACTACGGGGTACCGTCGTGAGCCCGGCGCGGCGGCGGAGGCGGCCGCACGGCGCGTCGGGGCCCCAGGGTCCGGCAGCGGCTGCCGCGCCGGCGGCACGTCCAATCCCGCTGCCGGAATGGAAGTGGCGAACGTTCCCCGTCTTCTTCGCGTTCGCCCTCGGGGGATTTTTGGGCCTGTACATGGGCCTGTGGGCGTCCCTGAACGATACAGCGTTCCTTCTGGCGAGTGTGACCTGGGCGGTGTTGCTGGGGGCAGGGTTCTCGCGGCTGAGCACCCGGTGGATCGTCAGCCGCCGGTGGGCCCGGGCGCAGCGGCGCAAGAGCTGACGGCGCGAGGCAGCTGCTGACATCCCGGGAGGTAGCGAAGGGGGCGCACCCCATGTGGTCGCGCCCCCGGAATCTCTTTGCAGGTGGCAAGGAGAGTTCGTGTCGGGTTGACACGAAGCGCCGGCTGCGGCACAGTTGAAGCAGTACTTAGTGTACGTTTGACACTAAGTAGGGAGGGAAGCGATGGCTGCAACACTGGCGCCGGCAGGCAAGAGCTACGCCGAGCTGCTCGTCCTGTACTCGGACCCGGATACCTGCCCGGCAGATGCGCTGGCGCCGGTGCCGCTCGCCCAGGAGCCGGCCTTCGTCAGCTGGCAGCAGGATATCCCGCGGGTCTACCTCGAGATGGGGCCTGATGAGCTCGATCACCGGATCGCGGCCGCCCGGGCCCGGCTCGGCTCGAAGCTCGTCATCCTCGGTCACCACTACCAGCGGGACGAGGTCATCAAGTACGCCGACTTCACGGGCGACAGCTTCAAGCTCGCCCGGCATGCCGCGGAGCAGGAGGGCATCGAGTACGTGCTCTTCTGCGGGGTGCACTTTATGGCCGAGTCGGCCGACATCCTGACGCCCGAGCATGTGCGGGTCATTCTGCCGAACATGGCCGCGGGCTGCTCGATGGCGGACATGGCCGACCCGGACGATGTGTACGCCGCGTGGGACGAAATCCACGAGGTGCTCGGAGAGGACGCGCGGATCGTCCCCGTGACCTACATGAACAGCGCGGCGAGCCTGAAGGCGTTCGTGGGTGAACGGGGCGGGCTGGTGTGCACATCGAGCAACGCCGACCGGGCCCTGCGGTGGGCCTTCGAGCGGGGAGAGAAGGTCTTCTTCTTCCCGGACCAGCACCTCGGCCGGAATACCGGGTACGCCATGGGCATCCCGCTCGACGAGATGGTGCTGTGGAACTGGCGGCTGCCGATGGGCGGCACGACGCCGGAGGCGCTCCGCAAGGCGAAGATCATCCTCTGGCAGGGGCACTGCAGCACCCACCAGCGGTTCACGGTCGAGCAGATCGAGAAGGCGCGCCGGGAGCACCCGGGCGTTCATGTCATCGTGCACCCCGAGTGCCGGTGGGAGGTCGTCCAGGCGGCCGACAGCTACGGTTCGACCGAGAAGATTGCGAAGACGATCCGCGAGGCTCCTGCAGGCACGACGTGGGCGGTCGGGACGGAGATCAACCTGGTCAACCGGCTGGCGAAGCAGAACCCCGACAAGACGGTGTTCTGCCTTGACCCGGTGGTGTGCCCGTGCAGCACCATGTACCGCATCCACCCGGCGTATGTGGCCTGGACGCTCGAAGCGCTCGTGCAGGGGCAGGTCGTGAACGAAGTCCGGGTTGACCCCGAGACGCGGAAGTGGTCGCTCGTGGCGCTGGAGCGGATGCTCGAGCTGCGCTGAGGCCGGGTTCGTTCAGTTTGCGATCCCGAGGGCTCCGTATTTCTTCCGGCGGTGCTCGATAACGGCATCCTTCGTGCGCATGACCAGGTCGTCGAGGACTTCGGCGAGATAGGCGACGCGGTCCTCCGCCGCTTCCATTTCGAGCAGGCGCTGTTTGACATCCTCGCCGACCTGCAGCCACTCGCCGAGAAAGTTGACCAGCCGGTGGGGCTTCTCGGGCAGCTGCAGTCCGCGGGCCCACTGGTCGGTGAGGGAGAGCATGAGGCGGAAGTAGAGCGGGAAGGTCGCGCGGACGGTTTCGAGCCCGGCTTTGAGCCGGGGCGTGAGCGGCCCGTCAGTATCGTCGAGAGGCGTGACATCGCCGTACGGGTACGGGCGCGGGGGGAGGAGGCGGTTGATGCGGAACCGCCAGGTGCCGCGGGCGGTGAGCATGAACCGGCCGCCGTCCACCTCTTCGCAGGATTCAATCCGGGCAGCGGTGCCAACCTCATGAGGGATGGCGCCGGGGCCAACTTCGGGGCCTTCGCGGATGAGCACGACGCCGAACTCGCCGCCGGAATCGAGCAGCTCGCGCACCATGACGCGGTAGCGTTCCTCGAAGATGCGCAACGGCAGGCGCATCCCCGGGAAGAGGACCGTGCGCAGCGGGAAAAGCGGCAGTTCCAGCGGTGACGACCTCCGGGCTGGCTGGTTCGATTATGTCAGTCGCGGAGAGCGACGACCATTTCAACTTCGACGGGCATGCCGAATGGAAGCTCGTACATCCCGACGGCGGAGCGGGCGTGGCGCCCGCGTTCGCCGAAGACGGCAACGAGGAGGTCGGATGCACCGTTGATGACCGCGGGGGTATTGCCGAAGTCCGGGGTGCAGCGCACCATGCCAAGCAGCTTGACCACCCGCTCGACCCGGCCGAGGTCGCCGATGGCGCCCTTCAGGGAGCCGAGCAGGGCGAGCGCGGTGAGCCGGGCTGCTTCGTAGCCCTGTTCGAGCGTAAGGTCAGCACCGACGCGGCCGGTCATCAGGAGCCGTCCACCCGCGCCCGTCGGGCCATGGCCAGAGAGAAAGAGCAGGCTTCCTGCCTGGACCGCGGGGACAAAGTTGGCCGGCGGGGCGAACGGGGGCGGGAGTTCGAGCCCGAGCGCGGCGAGGCGCTCCTCCGGCGTCATCGGCGGCGGGCTGCGAGCCAGGCGTCGAGCTCGGGCTGGTGCTCCTCGAAGTGGCCGATCCCGGCGCCCTGGAGGAGCCGGTTGCCGATGCGTGGCCGGCCGCTTTCCGGGTCGACGCCGTACAGGTCGTCGGGGAGGGCGGCGGCAGCCGCCCGGTAGGCAGCAAAAGCGGCATCCCAGTCGTCGAGGGCCGCCCGGCCCGGGAGCGCCGCGGCCGCGAACCGCTGGTTCCAGGGCTCCGGGTCGGAATAGTCGACGCCGGGTGGGACCGGGCGTTCGCCACGGGCAACGCGTTCGAAGGCGCCGGCCATTTCGCGGTACCAGCCCGCCATGTGCGCGAGCAGCTGGGACAGGTTCCAGGTCCCGAGCCAGGTTTCGGAGAATGCGGCGTCATCGAGGTCAGCAATCCCGGCACGGAACTTCCGGTAGCCTTCTTCGAGCGCGGCCAGGGCCTCGGCCTTTGCAGACATGGGGATTCCTCCTTCCAGGCGCCGGCTCCGGCAATGGACCGGGCAGGGCACTGCCGGCCGATTGTATGCCCGACCGCGCAAGAATGGGGGAACACGGCGAGACCCCGCATGTGCGGGGCCTCGCGGTGGTCAGAAACCGTTGCTCCTACAGTCGCCGGTGCCGCTCAGTGGTGCCTGACGAGAGGCCGGGGCGCTCTTACCAGCGCCGGGTTGTGACGTTCACCGGGGCCGGGAGCCAGCGCGCGGCCCGCCACTGCGGGCCTGCTATCGGCCGGTGCCACCGCCGGAAGAAGGCATGGATGCGGAGTTTCACTGGTCACCTCCCGGGCAGTTGATCGTTCGCGAGCGCATCAGCCCTGCACGATCCAGACCCCGAAACGGGCGTGGAGGCGGGTGCTTTTGCTCTTCATTCCGCTTCCCTCCTTTCGCCTTTCGGTCGAGCCCGGTGTGGACTCCACCCTGAGTATCGGCGACGGAAGGCACGGCGGGGTGGTCCGACGGGCCCCCGTTTGGCGGCCCCTTCGGACCATTCGCGGCTACATGCTGCGGAGCAGGCGGATGCGCTCTTCGATGGGCGGGTGGGTGTTGAACAGGTTGTTGAGGAAGCTCCGGTGCTCCCGGAGGGGGTTATAGATGTAGAGGTGCGCGGTCGCCTTGTTCGCGGCTTCGAGCGGCTCGGGGTCGGCCGCGATCTTTTCGAGGGCGCGGGCGAGCGCCTCAGGGTGGCGGCAAAGGAGGGCACCGGAGGCATCCGCAAGGTATTCGCGCTGTCGGCTGATGGCGAACTTCAGAGCCTGGGCGACAATGGGGGCAAGGATTGCAGCGACGACCGCAAACAGGACCACGATCGCTGCGCCTCCGCCGCCCCTATCGCGGCTGCCGCGGCGGGCGCCGGCCCCCCAGTAGGTCCAGCGGAGGAAGAAGTCGCTCAGAAGCACGACCAGGCCGACGAGGACCGTCGCAATCGTCATGACCCGGATGTCGTAGTTGGCGATATGCGAAAGTTCGTGGGCCAGCACGGCTTCGAGTTCGATGGGCTCAAGCTTCTGCAGCAGCCCGCGGGTCACGACGACGTGGGCATGCTGGGGGTCGCGGCCGGTTGCGAAAGCATTCGGGGCCGTGTCTTCGAGGACCCAGGTGCGCGGCATCGGCAGGCCCGCGCCGATGCAGAGGTTCTCAACCCGGCGGACGTACTCCCACTCGTCCTCCTTCGTAACCTCGTGGGCGCCGGAGATGGAGAGCACGATGCTCGACGCGGCGAAGTAGCTGAACAGGGCGTAGAGGATGAGCGCGATCCCCGCGATGCCAATGAAGCCGATAGGGAGCCCCAGCGCCAGTACGATCAGCGCGACGAGCCCGGTGAGGACCGCCACGAAGGCGACCATGAGCACCCACGTCATCCGGCGGTTCGCCGCGATGCGGTCGTAGATCAGAATCGAGCCGGGAACGGGCGCCGACGTCATAGCGAAGGGCTGACCGGCGGGTGCGGTCAGTTGCTCACGAAGGAGACGCGGACATCCTCGCGGGCGGCCTCCTCAGCTTCGTAGAACTCGGCGGGCTCGAAGTTGAACATCCCGGCGATGATGGAGCTGGGGATGGTCGCGACCTTTTCGTTGTAGACACGCACGTTCGAGTTATAGAACTGGCGGGCGTAGGCGATCTTGTCCTCGGTGTCGGTCAGTTCGCGCTGGAGTTCGAGGAAGTTCTGGTTGGCTTTGAGGTCGGGGTAGGCCTCGGCGACCGCAAACAGGGAGCGGAGGGCGCCGGTCAGCATGTTGTCGGCCTGGGCGGCCTGGCCCGGGGTTTGCGCACGGTCGAGCATGGCGCGGGCGCGGGTCACATTTTCGAGGACTTCTTTCTCGTGCGCCGCGTACCCTTTGACGGTTTCCACGAGGTTGGGGATGAGGCTGGAGCGGCGCTTCAGCTGGACATCGATGCCGGACCACGATTCCTTGACGCGAATGCGCGCGCGGGCGAGGCCGTTGTACAGGCCGATGACCCAGAACACGAGCACGAGCGCGATGACGATAACGACGACGAGCACGATGAGGCCGGTCAAAGGAGCGCTCCTGAAGTTGCTGGCGGCATGCTACCACACGCACCGCACCGAGCGGCGCGCAACGCTGAGGGCGCCCTTTTTGGCGACGGACGGGCGGCCGGCGCAGGTTAGACCAGGACGCCTTCGGCGAGGAGGTCGGCCACCTCGTCCATCGAAAGACCGATGATGCGCTCGCAGACCTCCATCGTGTGCTCGCCGAGGAGCGGGGCGGGGCCGGGAACGGAGCCGGGGGTCGCGCTGAGGCGGAAGGCCGGGCCGTCGTGGGCCTCCCGGCCGGCCTCAGGGTGCTCGACATACTGGTAATAGCCGCGCGCCCGCATATGCTCGTCGCGCTCGAGGAGGTCCTGCGCGTTTTGGACCACGCCTGCCGGCACGCCGGCAGCCTGCAGCGCGGCGGCTACATCTTCAGCCTTCCGGTCGCGCACCCATGAGCCGATGAGCGCCTCGAGCTCGTCTTCGTTCGCCTTCCGGGCCTCAAAGGTGGCGAACCGCGGGTCGGCGGCGGCTTCGGGATGGCCGAGCGCCGTGGCGGCGGCCGCCCATTCGCGGTCATCGCGGCAGGCGATGACGACCCAGCGGTCGACGGAGCCGACCGATTCGGGGTCATCGGCGCAGCGGAAGGCGCCGTGGGGGCTGGCGTTGAGGCTGCGATTGCCCATGCGGCTTGGGTTCTCGCCGTTAACCAGGTACTCGACGACGGCGGTGCCGAGCGCATTGACGACCGACTCAATCTGCGGCAGCTCAATCAGCTGACCTTTGCCGGTCCGGTTGCGGTAGCGGAGCGCGGCCAGGATGGCGGTCACGGTATGGCCGGGGTTGATGACGTAGTCGGGGTAGTTGGTGCCGACGCCGATGGGCGGGCGGTGGGGGAATCCGCTCATGTGGCTGATGCCGGTCACCGGCGTCAGGACGGCGCCGAACCCGAGGAAATCACGGTGCGGGCCGGTCAGGCCCTGCATTGGCGCGTAGGCCGCGATGATCCGCGGGTTCACCGCGCTGATCTGCTCGTAGCGCAAGTTCCACTTGTCGATGACGCGCGGCGTGAAGTTGGTGAGGAAGACGTCGCATTTTTCAATGAGCCGGTACGCGACTTCCTGGCCTTTCGGGACGTTGAGGTTCAGCTGGATGGAGAGCTTGCCGGTGTTGAAATTGTTGAAGTAGCCGGAGACGTTGTAGCCAGTTTTGAACGTCCCGTCCGGGTTCATCGCGAAGGGGTGGACGCGGCGGAGGCCATCCGGGCGGGTTTCGGACTCGACGCGAATGACTTCGGCGCCGAACTGGGAGAGGGTGTTGCCGGCGATGGGGCCAGCACCGTACCACGAGAAGTCGGCGACCCGGAGACCTTCGAGCGGTTTCTTCGGCATTTGAGCAGCTCCTTAGCGCAGCGAGGCGAGAATTTCGTCGGTGTGCTCGCCGAGGCGCGGCGGCCTGGAGATGACGGCCGGGGTCTCGGAGAGGCGGTAGGGCGGCCCCGGGAATTCGACCGTTCCGCCGATGGGGGACTCGATGCGGACGAACCAGTCCCTCGCCCGGAGCTGGGCGTTTTCGGCGATGTCCTTCGGCGTGGAGACGATGCCGATGAGCAGCTGGCGGCGCTGGCCTTCTTCGTAGGCCTCACGGGCGCTCATGGTGGCGAAGAACTCGAGAATCGTCTTCGTGATCACCGGCAGATGCTGAAGGATTTCACCGGCCGCGGCCGGATTGGACATGAGCTGGGTAAGCCAGGCCATGTTGAGCTGATTGACGATGGTTCGGTACGGCTCGTCATCGAGCGGCCCCTGCATCCCCTTTTCGCGCATCCAGTCGACGAGCGCGGGCAGGTCCTTGCCGGCTGGCGCAAGGATGTAGAGCGAGACGTAGCCGTCCTTGCACTTCGCCACGCCGGTCGCCGGGAGCGGGATGGGCAGCATGCCGAGCTCCCCGGTACGGGTGCGATTCCGCTTCTGGAAGTCCCAGGTCTGCATGGCGGTCTCCTGGGCCATCGAGAGCGCTTCCTGCGCAGAAACGTCGACCCGCTGCCCCTCGCCGGTCGCCTCGGCATAGAGGAGGGCCATGAGGGTGCCCTGGGCGGCCTGGATGCTGGCCGAGATGTCGGCCTGGCGGCCGTAGATCATGTTCGGCGGGTCGGCCGGCTCGCCGGCGAGCGTCATGATGCCGCCCATCGCCTGGCCGACGATATCGGAGTAGGCCCAGTGCGCGTGCGGGCCGTCCTGCCCGAAGCCGGTGACCGAGGTGTAGACAAGGGAAGGTTTCTCGGCATGAAGCGTGTCGAAGCCGAGGCCCCGTTCCGCAAGGTACCCGACCGGGCAGTCCTCGAGCACGATGTCGGCGGTCAGCGCGAGCTTCCGTGCGAGGGTGCGGCCTTCGTCGGTTTCGAGGTCGAGGACGACGGATTTCTTCGAGGTGTTGTGGACCCAGAAGGCGAGGCTGGCGTTTGGGTCGCCTTCGTGGCCCCTGACGAAGGGCCGCGCCCGGCGGAGGCGTCCGCCGCCCGGGGGTTCAACCTTGATGACCTCGGCGCCGAGGTCGGCGAGGAGTCGGCCGCAGTAGGCGGCGGTTTCGTCGGCAAACTCGATGACGCGGACACCGTCGAGGGCGCGGTCGGGCATGGGTCAGGACTCCGGGATGGCGGTAACGCGGGCCGGCAGGTCGCGCGCGAGAATCCGGGCCGCCTGGGCCACCATGTCGTGGAGGATGTCGGCGGCCGGCCGGATGCGGTTGAGCATCCCTGAGATTTGCCCCGCAGCGTTCATCAGGAGGTCCTCGCGGCCAGCCTTCCGGCAGGAGTAGACGAGGTCCTGGATGAGCAGGCCCTGGAGGCCCATGGGCAGGGCCTGGATGCCGGCCGCCTCCCAGGCCTCGATGAGCGGGTTGGTGATGTTGCGCATCGTCTTACCGCTGTAAAGACGGGTGACGCGCGTGTCTTCATCCGTCGCGGCGAGGATGCGCTGCTTCTGGAGGTCGGGCTGGTTGGCTTCTTCGGAGACGAGGAAGGCGGTGCCACACCAGACGCCGATGGCGCCAAGGGCGAGCGCGGCGACGATGCCCCGACCGTCGGCGATGCCGCCGGCGGCAACCACCGGCGTGGGCGCGACAGCATCGACGACCTGGGGCACGAGGGCCATCGTAGCGACGCGGCCGGTGTGACCGCCTGCTTCGGTGCCCTGGGCGACGACGATATCGACGCCGGCGGCGGCCACGCGCTTCGCGTTCTTGACGTTGCCGACAAGGGCGAGAACCTTCGTGCCGTTCGCCTTGAGGCGGTCGAGCCATGGCGCCGGGCTGCCGAGCCCGCTGGCGAAGACGGGCACCTTCTCTTCGATGACGACTTCCATCTGCTCGTCAGACATGCCGCCGCTGCGGGGGCGGCGCGGCTCGGCGGCGGGCTCGCGCGGCATCTCCTGCCAGGGAACACCGAGGTCCTCGACGATTTTCTTGAGCGCCTCGCGGGTCGCGGCCGGGATGAGCTCGCGGGGGTCGCGCGGCATTTCGCCGCCCGCGGCGCCACCCATGTAGTTCGACGGGAGGAGGAGGTCGACGCCGAACGGCTTATCGGTCATCGAACGGACTTTGCGAATCTCCTCGCGGAGGCGCTCGGCGCTGAACCCGGCCCCGCCAATGACGCCCAGGCCGCCGGCGTTGGACACCGCGGCGACGAGGGGAGCGGTCGCGACAGGCCCGGTCAGGCCGCCGGCCACCGGCCCCATGCCGGCGAGGATGACGGGGTATTCGATGCCGAGCAGGTCACACAGCTCCGTGCGGAGCACGGGACGTCCCATAGAAAGGCCTCCGGAGGGGGGAGTTCGCGGGGAGTATACGGGACAGCGGGTGAAGCCGCAGGCCCGGGATGGACCCGGGCCGCCGGGGACGCGAAACTGGGGGCATGCAGACGCCGGTTACACCCTGGGTGCTCGCCGGGCGGATCTTCGCCATCATCGGGATGGCGTTCACTGCCGCCTGCGCAATCCTCTTCCTCGTCGTTCCCTTCTGGTGGTGGGCGCTCGGTTCGGCGCTCGCGTTCATTCCGTTCTTCCTGCTCATCGTGGTCGTTGAGCGCTACCAGTCGAAGCACGGGCTCATCGGGCCGGAGCCGGCGCCGGCGAACGATGACGAAGTGGTATAGCGGGGCGCTGCTCATGGCCGCCGTCGTGGCGGGGGCATGCCGCGGGGGCGCCGGGTTCGATGGGGCGGCCCTCGACCCGTTCCTTTGCACGGCCGATGACCTGCCCGGGATGTTCATGGAACAAACCCGGGGCGATTTCACCCCTGATGACCTCGGCGGGCTGTCGCGAACTCCGGACGAGCGCAAGGCAGAATACCGGGCAGCCGGGATGGAGGGCGGCCGGTTCGTCTTCTGGAAGGAAGCGCTGCCGCGGCCACCGTTCCCGACCCCGGTCAATGTGGTTTGCCAGGTTCTTTCGTTTAGCTCCGAGGCGCAGGCAGCGGCATGGGTTGCGGCGCTCACGGCCGACGCGGAGGTTATCCGCGACTCAGGGATGCTGTGGGCGCCCATGGAGAACGCGTCCGCCCGTGAGCTCTCCAGCGAACACGGGCGGCTCTTCGAACTGGCCGCCAGGGAGGGCGACGCGCAGGTTCGGCTGTTCGCGCTGCACCAAGCGCGAGGCCGGCTGGTGGTGAGCGTGTTCGCCGGCGACCGCGATGGGCGCACGGAGGCCGCGACGGCGCTCGCCATCGCGGCCTCGCGGGATGCGCGGCTGGAGCGCGACCGGGCTACTTCGGCGTCTCGGTAATCTCAATCGCCGAGATGGTGACCGGCTCTATCGGCCGGTCGCCCTGCCCGACCTGGACGCGGCCGATGGCCTCGACGACGTCCATGCCCGAGACGACTTCGCCGAACGGGTAGAACTTGTTCGCCGAGGGGTTGTCGTAGTCGAGCGAGGGGTTGTCTTTCAGGTTGATGAAGAACTGGCTGCCGAACTGGGTCTGCCCGGAGACCTTCGCCATGGCGATGGTGCCCTTCTTGTTCCGGAGCTCATTCGGCTCGTCCTGGGTCTGGTAGCCGGGACCGCCGGTCCCGGTGCCGGTGGGGTCGCCGCCCTGGATGACGAAGTTCGATACGACCCGGTGGAAGGTCGTGTTGTTGTAAAAGCCCTGCTTTGCGAGGAAGACGAAGCTGTTGACGGTGTTGGGAGCGACGTCAGCAAACAGGCGAACCGTGAAATCGCCCTTGCTGGTCTTGAAGGTCGCCGAGTAGGTGTACTTCTGGGCATCGATGACCTGCTCGGCCTTTTCGAACTGCTTCGGCGCGGGTGTCGGGCTGCCGGTTGGGGAGGCATCGGCGGTCGCGGAAGCGGCCGGCGTGGGCGAGGGGAGGGCATCGGGATTCCCACGGTTGCGGCCGGTTGTCGTCAGGACGGCGGTGACGACCATGGTGATGGCGACAATGACGCCGACAGCCGCGAACCAGCGGACATCGCCGAGGATGTTCATCGGGAAGCCCGGTTTGTAAATCTCGGACGGCGAGGCGTGGCTCAGCTGGTAGGTTCGGCGTCGCGAGGGCTCCTGCCGCAGGTGGTGCAGCTCGCGTTTCTTGCGCTTGGGCACGGTGCTACTCCGGTGGACGGCTGCTGGGGTGCGTAGCCGGCTCCGGGCCAGTATACGAACGGCCGGGGTTGCGACCAATGCAGCGAGGAGCCCGGCGGGGAAAGGGCTCGTTCAGCCCCGGTAGCCGAGCTTTGCCAGCTCCTCCCGGGCAACCTCGCGGTCGTCCCAGGGGATCGCCTCCGTGCCGTAGACGATCGACTTTTCGTGTCCCTTGCCGGCGATGACCACGATGTCGCCGTAGCGGGCCATGGCCAGCGCCGTTGCGATGGCCTCGCGCCGGTCCTCGATTTCGAGGAAGTCGATGCCGCGCTGGCGGCCGGCGCTTTCCGCGTGGCGGCCGATCTCGCGGACGATCTGGGCCGGGTCCTCGGAGCGCGGGTCCTCGTTCGTGAAGATGGCGAAATCGGCGCCCTCGGCGGCAGCCCGGCCCACGCCGTAGCGCCGGCCGGGGTCGCGCTCGCCGGCTGCGCCGACCACGATGATGAGCCGCCCCTGGCAGACATCGCGCAGGACTTCGAGCACCTTCCGCACGGCGTCGCCGGTATGGGCGTAGTCGACGATGACCTCGAACGGCTGCCCGGCCTCGATGCGCTCCATACGGCCCGGGACGCCCGGGCACTCGCCGAGGCCGCGGGCGACCGCCTGCAGCTCGGCGCCGACGGCGAGGGCACCGGAAGCGGCAGCGAGCGCATTCATGACGTTGAAGAGCGCGGGCAAACGCAGCGACACCTCGGCCATGCCGTGGGGTGCGACGACCCGGAAATTGGTGCCATCGGGGCGCAGGATGATGTTCCGGGCGACCACATCGGCATCGCGGGCTTCGAGGCCGAAGCGCAGGGGCTCGGCGTGCGTGTGGCTGAGCATGTAATTCGCGGACGGGTCATCGGCGTTGACGACGGCGTGCTTGCCGACCCCTTTGTCGATGGCGCGGTCCAGAGCGGAGAAGAGCCTCGCCTTGGCGTCGCGGTAGGCCTCGAACGTCTTATGGAAATCGAGGTGGTCGCTGGTGATGTTCGTGAAGACGGCGACGTCGTACTCGACGTGGTCCAGCCGGTGGAGCGCGAGGCCGTGGCTGGTTGATTCGACGATGGCGTAGTCGCAGCGAGCGTCGGCCATGCGGCGGAGCAGCCGGTGGACCTCGGGGGCTTCGGGGGTGGTCATGCGGGCGGTGACATGCCCCATTTCCCCGGGGAGGTACACATCGACGGTTCCGAGGCGGCCGACGCGGGCCCCGGCAGCTTCGAGGGCGCTGGTTAGCAAATGGGATGTGGTGGTCTTCCCGTCGGTGCCGGTAATCCCGATGACCACGAGCTCCCGGGCCGGGTGGCCGTAGAACCAGGCAGCAGCGGCGGAGAGCGCCGGGCGGGTTGCCGGCACCTCGACGATTGCCAGCGTCTCCGGGAGCGGCGGGAGCTCATGGCCGCGCTCGACGATGGCCGCCGCGGCGCCCGCGGCAGCGACATCGGGCAGGAACCGGTGGCCATCGACCGTGAAGCCGGGGATCGCGATGAACAGGCTGCCGGGTCCGGCAAGGCGCGAGTCGTGGTGGACAGCAACGATTGGTGTCAACGGGTCGCCGCGGAGCAGGCGGGCGCCAGGAAGCTCATCGAGGAGGGACCGGAGCGGGCGGGTGTGGCTGATGGCGTCGTGCGTCACGGGTCCGATGGTAGTGCGGCCGGGGACGGGTGTCGCGGGGTCACTCCAGCGCGCGGAGGAGGTCCAGGAAGTTGCCCAGTATCCGGGCGGTGGCGCCCCAGATCAGGTCATTGCCGAACTGGTAGGCCTGGAAGACGTATTCCCTGCCGTTGATGATGCGGCGGTCCGGCACGAGGTTTCGGGGGTCGCGGAGGTGGCTGAGCGGAACTTCGAGCAGGTAGGCGACTTCCTGGCTGCTGAAGCGCCACTCGTACGGGTAGCGGTCGAGCCAGCCGACGAACGGCGTCACGAGGAAATTGGAGACGGTGACCATGTCGTCAAGCTGGCCGAGCACCTCGACGTGGTCGGGGTGGACGCCGATCTCTTCATGGGTCTCGCGGAGCGCGGTGTAGCGGACGTCGGGGTCGCCCGGGTCCATCACGCCGCCGGGAAAGCTGACCTGGCCTTTATGGTCGCGGACGTGGTCGGTGCGCTTCTGAAAGATGACGTGCGGGCCGCCCGGGCGGTCGTGCAGGAGGAGAAGGACGCCGGCAGGCGGGAGGGGCGGGTCCGGCTGCTGGCGGGCGGGCTCGTACGCCTGGAGGAGGCGGCGGATGTCCTCGCGCATCGGGTCAGAGCCGGGAGGCGAACTGGCGGCGCCGGGTCGACTCGATGAGCTCGGCCCAGATCCGCTCTTCGAAAGCGCGGGCAGCCTCACCGGGGGCCTGCTCGACCGCGGCGTGGAGGTCGATGAGCGCCGCCCGGAGGAGGTCGTTCTCGCGCTGGAGGTCGGGGACCCGGAGGGTCGGGGCCGCGGGCGCGGCGATAGCTGCGGCAACCGACGTGGGGCATCCCTCGCCGAGCAGCGCACGCCCTTCGGCGAGGAGTTCGCGCACGACCCGGTTTTCGGTGACGAGGCGGTCGGCGGCGCGGTCGAACTCTTCGGCGAGCATCATTTCGAGCATGGCCGCGATGCCGACGAGCTGCTGACCGAACGGGGTGGAGATGTTCGGCATGACCTCGGAGAGGAGGTTGGCGGCGAGGCCCTGGAGGACGCGCGGCGCCGAGGGGTTCACGGGATTCTCCCCATGGTGCGCAGGAGGTACTGGTCCTGCGCGTTAATGAGCGAGTAGGCGACGAGGGGGAGGATGAGTTCGTTGGTGCGGCCCTCCTGGAAGGAGCGGGCGCCGGTGACCCAGATGCCCTGGCACTTCACGTGGCTGAAGACCTCCCACCAGTACAGGGCCTGCGGGTCGGCGCGCAGGCCGCTGTACCGCTCCCAGTGGGCGATGGCGGCCGCGCGGTCAACGATGCCGCCGGGGCGGCCGTCCTTCGCCCAGTGCCACGACTGGTTGAAGGACCAGGCGAGGTCCTCGAGCGGGTCGCCGAGGTGGGCCATCTCCCAGTCGACGATGCCGTAGATGTTGCCGTCCTCGCGGTAGAGGAAGTTGCCGACGCGATAGTCGCCATGGACGACGCTGATCCGCTGTGCCGGCGGGGGCGGGTTGGCGCGCAGCCAGCGGATTGCGGCTTTCATGATCGGCTGCGGCTCCATCGCCTCGGTATCGAGAATGCGCTCCCAGTGGTCGAGTTCGCGCTGCCAGGCGGTTTCGGGCGTGGGCGGCTCAGCCACGCGCTCGATCGGCGTGCCGCGCCAGTCGAAGGTCGCGATGGCGCCGAGGATGCGGTACATGTTCTCGGCGAGCTGCGGATGCACGGCGGTATAGGGCGGCGCGATGATCTTCGCAGTCGCCGATTCGCAGCCGAGGATGCGGTCCATAATGAAGAACGGCCCGCCGAGGATGGAGGCGTCGTTCTCGAGCCAGCGCATCCGGGGTACGGGCACCTCGCTGCCCCAGAACGCGGAGTAGAAGGCGTACTCAGTCTCGCGGTCGGTCTCGAGCAGGGAGGCCGGCGGGTCTTTGCGGAGCACAAAGGCACCCGTCTGCCGCTCCCCGGACGGGGCGGTCCACTCGGCGTCGAACATCCAGGTCTCGCGGGAGGCGCCGCCCGGGATGCGGAGCAAGTTCGTGACCCGGACATCGTTCGCCTCGAGCCGGGATGCGAGGTAGCGTGCGAGTGCGTCTTCCACGGGGCGGAGGGGAAGGTTACGGCCTTCGGCGGGAGTGTCAAGCCGGGCGTCCGGCCTAGAGGGTGCCTTTCGTGCTGGGGATATCGCCGCCGCGCCGGGGGTCGAACCGGGTGGCGGCATCGAGCGCGCGGGCCATCGCCTTGAACGCCGCCTCGCACTTGTGGTGGTCGTTCGCGCCGTAGAGGACGCGGAGGTGAAGGTTGATCTTCGCGGCGAAGGCGAACGATTCGAGGAAGTGGTTGAACAGGTCCGGCGGGAGCCCGCCGAGTTCACGGCCGAGCAGCTTCAGGTCGAGCACGGCATACGGCCGGCCGCTGAGGTCGACGGCAGCAAAGGCGAGCGCTTCGTCGAGCGGCATGTACGCCGAGCCGGCGCGGACGAGGCCGGCCTTGTCGCCGGCGGCCCTCGCGAGCGCCTCGCCGAGGCAGATGCCCACATCCTCAACGGTGTGGTGCTGGTCGATCCACAGGTCGCCTTCGCAGCGGACTTCGAGGTCGAAGACCCCGTGCTTGGCGATGTGGGAGAGCATGTGGTCGAGGAAGCCGACGCCGGTGGCGCAGGCGAATCGGCCGGAGCCGTCGAGGTTCAGGGTAACGTCGATGCTGGTTTCGGCGGTGCGGCGCGAGACCGTGGCGACGCGGGGCGCGACGGCGGGGATGGGGGCGGATTCGGCCATGGCTACAGCTCCTTGAGTGCGGCCATCAGCGCGTCGGTATCTTCCGGGCGGCCGGCGCTGATGCGGAGATAGTTGTGCAGGTCGGGGCGATCGTAATAGCGGACGAGGATGCCGCGCGCGCGGAGTGCAGCGGCAACCTCCTTCGCCGGGCGGCCGCGGACGGCGACGAGCACGAAGTTGGCGCAGGAGGGCAGCGGCTCGAGCCACCCGAGCCCGGCCAGCAGGCGGGACATGCGCTCCCGCTCGGCGACTATGGCGGCGATGTTTTCCGCGATCTCGGTGCGGTGCTCGATGGCCGCGATGGCTGCCGCCTCGGCGGCGACGTTGACGTTGTAGGGCTGCTTCAGGGCCATCAGGTGCGCGGCCAGTTCAGGGTCCGAGACGCTGTAGCCGACGCGCAGCCCGGCGAGACCGGCCCACTTGCTGAAGGTGCGCAGGACGACGAGGTTCGGATGGGCGGCGATGAGCGGCACCACCGATTCGCCGCCGAACTCGATGTACGCCTCATCGACGGCAATGACCGCGTCGAGGGCAAGGAGGGCCTCCAGCTCGGCGCGGTTCACGGGGTTGCCGGTCGGGTTGTTCGGGTGCGTCAGGAAGACGAGCCGGGCGCCCTCGTGCTGGACCGCGTGGCGGATTGCGACCACATCGAGGTCGAAGTTCGGACGCCGCGGCACTTCGATCGGCCGGGCGCGCAGGATCTTTGCGAGGAAGCGGTACATGCCGAAGGCCGGCGTGGGGATGACGACCGCCGGCGGCAGGACGAGGCGGATCAGCACATCGATCAGGTCATCGGCACCGGTCCCGGCGACAATGTGCCCGGGTTCGACGCCGACGTACCCGGCGATGGCCTCCCGAAGGCGGGCCTGTCCGGGGTCCGGGTAGATATGGAAGAGGGCGCGTGCAGCCGCCTCGCGGACCGCGGGATGGGGTCCATAGAGGTTCTCGTTGGCGTCGAGCTTCACCAGCCGTTCCACCGGCACGCCGATCTCGGCGGCAAGCACGTCGAGCGGCTTGACGGGGACGTATTCCTCGAGGTCGTCGAGGTCGTCGCGGAGGAGGCGGCGGAGGGCCACGTTACCGTCCCTGCAGCCGCCGTTCGACGGCGTGGGCATGGCCGGTCAGCCCCTCGGCGCGGGCGATGATTGCCGCAGCGCGGTTCAGCTCCTCCATCTCCTCTTCGGGGAGGTTGACGACGGCGATCTTCTTGAGGAAGTCGTGGACGCCGAGCGGGCCGCTCCAGCGGGCCGCGCCGCCGGTCGGCATCGTATGACTGGGGCCGGCGGTGTAGTCGCCCACCGCCTCGGGAGACGCCTCGCCGAGGAAGAGGCCGCCGCAGTTGCGGACCTTCATGGCGTAGGCCGTCGGGTTCTCGACGCAGAGGCAGAGGTGCTCGGGGGCGTACTCATTCGCGAGTTCGATGGCGTGGTCGATGTCGTTGACGAGGATGCAGCCGCCGCGGTTTTCGAGGGCCGCGCGGGCGATTTTCGCCCGCTCGAGGCCGCGGAGCTGCCGTTCGATTGCGACGGCGACCTCCTCGGCGAGGTAGTGCGAGGGCGTGAGGAGGATCGGGCTGGCGAGCGGGTCGTGCTCGGCCTGGGCGATGAGGTCGGCCGCGACAAGCTCGGGGTTGGCGCTCTCGTCAGCGATGATCATCGTCTCGGTGGGGCCGTAGATGCTGTCGATGCCGACATCGCCGAAGACCTGGCGCTTGGCGATTGTGACAAAGAGGCCGCCGGGCCCGGCGATCTTGTCCACGCGGGGGATGGTCTCGGTGCCGTAGGCGAAGGCCGCGATCCCCTGGGCGCCGCCGGCTTTGAAGACAGCGTCGACGCCGGCGATATCGGCGGCAACGAGCTTCACCGGCGGGACCGTGCCGTCGGGAAGGACAGGGCTGGTCAGGTAGACCTCATCGACCCCGGCGACCCGGGCGGGAATGGCGCACATCAGGACGGTGCTGGGGAGCGGGGCGCGGGTGCCGGGCACGTAGATGCCTGCGCGCTGGATCGGCCTCGTGACCTGGCCGAGGCCGTGCTGCTGAAAATCGATGGAGGCGCCGCGGAGCTGCGTTTCGTGGTAGCGGCGGACCCGTTCGGCGGCAAAGCGGAGCGCCTCGATCAGCTCGGCCGGGAGCGTCTCGTAGGCGGCGCGGATTTCATCCGGCTGGACGCGGAGTTCCGGCGTGTGCGCGCCATCGATGGCGGAGTTGTAGTAGCGGACGGCGTTGTCGCCGTCTTCGCGGACGTCGCGGATGATGCGGCGGACCACCTCGTCGGGGGCGAGTTCCTGTCCGAAGGTGCGGAAGGTGGTCTCCCGGATCTCCATGGGGAGCTCTTCGATTTCGAGGGGGCGGCGGGCCAGGAGGGTGCGGCGGCCTTCCTCGGCGTTGCGGATTATGCGCATCCCAGGTACCTCTCCACGGCGGCGCGGGCCGTTTCCGTCGCGCGCTGGACGAAGGCTTCGACCTCGGCGTCGGTGATGTGGGCGATTGTCTCATCGAGGAGTTCGGGGAGCGAATCGAGGAACCCGTCGAGCGTTTCGCCCTCTTCGAGGCCGGCGAACCGGAGGTGATTGGCGATCATGGCGCGGGCGCGGTCCCAGTCGAGGTTGCGGGCGGCAACGTCGCGCGAGACCTGGCGCCAGCGCTCGAGGGTATCGGTATCGATGAAGCCGGTCTCAATGTCGGCGACGGTGCAGGCAAGGGCGCTGCAGATCGACGCTTTGAGCTCGGGGTCGGAGCCGTAGCGGCGGTCGAGGTCGAACTGCAGCAGCCGGTCCATGACGTTGGCCCGGATGGCGCCGCCGAGGTGGTCGTGGCGGAGGAAGTAGGGCCGGTACACGCCGGTGATGTACTGCTCGTCGAGGACGAGATGGGAGATGTAGCCGGCAGCCCAGGCGCGGGTCGGCGGATTCAGGCGCTCCGGCGCGGCAAGGTTCCCGTAGGTCGAAAGGAACGCGGCGACCGAATCCTGGTGGTTATGTTCGTTGAGGTCGAAGAAGTGGGTGCTGTAGCGGTCCTGCCGGGTGATGACGCGGATGTCGGGGGAGGTCGCGCCGAGGAGGTAGGCGCCGGAATCGGCGGGGAGGTCGTCGTGGCCGAGGTCGAGCGCGACCTGGCGGGCAATCACCATGTGGAGGGTGATCGGGGGCATGGCCTCATGGTAGCGAACCGCGGCCCGGGTTGGCCCGCGGTCAGATGCGGGCGCTCTCGATGTTCGTCAGGAGGATGCCGCGGCAGCCGATGCTGGAAAGTTCGTCCATGATGCGGTGGGCCTCCTTGCGACGGACCATGGCCTTGACCGAGTACCAGCCTTCGCGCTGGAGCTGGGTGATGGTGGGGGATTCGAGGCCGGGGGTGATTTCGCAGGCGCGCTGGAGGATCGTCCCCGGGCAGTCGTACTCAACCATCATGTAATCGAGGGCGACCAGACGTCCCTCGATTCGGCTGCGGAGCACCCGGACCGGCGGGTGGTCGGCGCGGTCGGGGTGGGCGTACAGGGCGGCATTCGAGACGAAGAGCGGTTCGCCCACGATGCGGAGACCGGCCTGCCGGAGGGTGGTGCCGGTATCGACGACATCGACGACAGCTTCGGCGATGCCGAGCGCGACGGAGATTTCAACCGCGCCTTCGAGTTCAATGAGCTTCAGGTCGCGGCCGCGGAAGTACTGCCGGACGATATTCGGGAAGGAGGTCGCGATCCGGAGACCGGCGACATCTTCGAGGCTGCGGACGGGCGAAGCCGCGGGCACAGCCGCGCAGAGGCGCGAATCGCCGTAGTTGAGGTCGAGGAGGAGCTCAGGGCAGTGGCCCCGCTCGGCGGCGAGGTCTTTTCCGGTGATGCCGGCATCGAGGATGCCGTTGGCGACATAGACAGGGATATCCCCGGGCCGGAGGAAGTAGAACTCGACGTCGTTCTCGGGATCGAAAGCGGAGAGCTGGCTGCCGCTCTTGCCGACCCGGTACCCGCACGACGCCAGCAGGTCGAGCGTTGGCTGGAAGAGGACACCCTTGTTGGGGAGGGCAACCTTGATCACAGGGTGCGGTACACCTCATCGAGCGTGAGGTCGGCGGCGGCCATCATACAGGCGACGTAGTAGAGCACCTGCGAGAGCTCCCCGGCGAGCGCCTCGCGCGATTCGTAGCGGGCGGCCATCCATGCTTCGGCAGCTTCTTCGACGAGCTTCTTCCCGATGGCGTGCGGCCCCTGCGCAAGCAGCGCGGCGGTGCCGGATCCTTCGGGCATCTCGCGCTTGCGGCTGACGGCGAGGGCGACGATCTCCTCGAATGTCACAGCGTCACGATAAATCACTGCGGCGAACGGATCATGTCGCGACCGGCCGCACGGTGACATCGGCGGCGGTGACGGTCTCGCGGACACCTGAGTCGCGCTCGACGACCAGTGCGCCAGCGTCGTCGAGGTCGACGGCAAGGGCCTCGAATGGGGCTCCGCCGACGGGGCTGACATGAACGCGCCGGCCGAGCACGAGGTTGCGCTCCCGGTAGCGGGCGAGGACGTCAGCGGCGGACGCTGCAAGGGTCCGTTCGAGTTCGTTGCAGAGGCGGGCGAACAGCGCCTCACGGTCGACCGGCCGGCGGAGAACGGCGGCGAGCGACGTCGCAATACCCTGGAGGTCGGGCTGGGCTGTCGAGGGGTCGAAGTTTACGTTGATGCCGATCCCGGGGAACGCGACGGGGCCCTCCGCTTCGAGCTCGCCGTCGATGAGCATGCCGCAGACCTTGAGGCCGCCGACCCAGATGTCGTTCGGCCATTTGATCGCCGCTTCGGGTACGACCGCAGCGAGGGCTTCCGCCACCGCGACCGGGACGCGGACCGGGAGGGTCCGGTGGAGTTCGAGGCTGCAGCGGAGGATGAAGGTGACGTAGATGTTCGCGCCGGCGGGGCTGAAGAAGGTGCGGCCGCGCCGGCCGCGGCCGGCGGTCTGCTCTTCGGCGAAGACGGCGGTGCCGTGTACGGCGCCTTCGGCGGCCTCGCGGCGGGCAAGGTCCATGGTCGAGCCGACGACGGGGCGGTAGACGAGCGGCCGGCCGATGAGCGTCGTGGTCAGCAGGGACTGGAAGCGGGCGAAATCGAAGGGCGGGAGTGAAGCAGTCATGCCGGGACCGGGGGACGTGAAAAGGGCCCCGGTACTGCCGGGGCCCTGGCGTAGCTAAGACCGGGGTCTTAGGAGGTCCGGTGATTCCTCCGAGAGGTCTAGGAGGAGGTCACCTCCAGCGCAAAGGTACGGTCGTAGCTACGACTATGATGGTCCATGCGCATCACCTCCTTTCCTGCCGCGCAGCATGCGCCGGACGGCGGAGGCTGTCAAGTGGCATGGCCCGCGACAGGCCAGGGCGCTTTCGCGGAAGCCTGCCCCTGCTATTCTGAGATGCATTGTGTGGATCGGCGGCATCCTGGCCCCGCGGGGTCAAATCTCTGATGCCGCAGGATGGAGGATTCCCCTGGTTACTCCCGTCAGCATGAAGCAGCTGCTCGAAGCGGGCGTTCACTTCGGGCACCAAACCCGCCGCTGGAACCCCAAGATGCGGCAATTCATCTTCACCGAGCGGAACGGCATCCACATCATCGACCTGCAGCAGACCGTGACGCGCCTCGAAGCTGCCATCAACTTCGTGCGCGATGTGGTCGCCTCGGGCGCCGACGTGCTCATCGTCGGCACAAAGAAGCAGGCCCGCGAGACGGTGGAGATGGAAGCGAAGCGCGCCGGGCTCCCGTACGTGAACAACCGCTGGCTCGGCGGCACGCTTACCAACTTCCGGACCATCCAGCAGCGGATCCGTCACCTGCGCGAACTGGAGGCGGCGATGGAGCGGGGGGATTTCGCCCGGCTCCCGAAGCGCGAGCAGCTCGAAATCCAGAACGAGATCGAGCGGATGAACCGGTACTTCGGCGGCATCAAGAACATGGACCGCCTGCCCGGCGCCGTGTTCATCATCGACACCGTCAAAGAGGCCATCGCCGTCTCCGAATGCGTTCGGCTCGGCATCCCGATCGTGTCGCTGGTCGATACCAACTGCGACCCCGACCCGATCGCGTATCCCATCCCGAGCAACGACGACGCAATCCGCGCGATCAAGCTGATCCTCGGGAAGATCGCCGACGCGGCCATCGAGGGCCGCGCCATGCGGGAATCGGGGGTGGCGCCGGGCACGCAGGTCGACGAGCTGGCGCGCGCGGCCGACGGCGCGGGCAGCTACACGGCCTCTCCGGAGGACGAGGCGCCGGCCGAGGCCGGCACCCGGGTGACTGTCATCAGCATGCAGGCGGCAGACGCCGCACAGACCCAGGCACAGGAGTAGATCGCAGGTGGCTGCTGTTACGACTGAAATGATCAAGGAGCTCCGGGACGAGACCGGGGCGGGCGTGATGGACGCCAAGCGCGCGCTCGAAGAGGCGGGCGGCGACAAGGCGAAGGCCAAGCAGATCCTGCGCGAGCGCGGGATCGCCGCGGCGGCGAAGCGGCAGGACCGCGAGACGAGCAACGGCGTCGTCGACGCCTACATCCACGCCGGCGGCCGGATCGGCGTGCTGGTCGAAGTGAACTGCGAGACCGATTTCGTGGCCAATACCGACGAGTTCCGGCAGCTGGCGCGGAACATTGCGATGCAGGTGGCGGCGATGAATCCGCAGGTCGTCTCGGCCGATGACCCCGAGCGGGCGAAGTACGAGGGCCCGGACGAGGAGGTTGTCCTGCTCGCCCAGCCGTTCATCCGCGACGCCAGCAAGACCATTAAGGACCTGGTGCAGGATGCCATCGCCCGAACCGGGGAGAACATCCGCGTGCGCCGGTTCGTGCGGTACGAACTGGGACGGTAGCCAGCGATGACCGGTCACGGCCGCGGGCGGTATCGGCGGGCGCTCGTCAAGCTGAGCGGCGAGGCGCTGATGGGCTCGCGGCCGTTCGGCATCGACCCTGTGACCCTGAACGACCTTGCCAGGCAGATCAAGCAGGCGGTCGATGAGGGTGTGCAGGTTGCCGTATCGGTTGGCGGCGGGAACTTCTGGCGCGGCGCGACCGTTGCAGAGACGGGAATGGACCGCGCGACGGCCGACTACGCCGGGATGCTCGGCACCATCATGAACGCCCTCGCGCTGCAGGACGCCCTGGAGAAGCGCGGCGCAGTGGTGCGGACGCAGACGGCGCTGCCGATTGCGCAGGTTGCCGAGCCGTACATCCGGCGGCGGGCGATCCGCCACCTCGAGAAGGGGCGCGTGGTGATTTTCGCCGCGGGGACAGGGAACCCGTTCATGACGACCGACACGGCGGGCGCCCTGCGCGCCATCGAGACCGACTGCGAAGTGCTGCTGATGGCCAAGAACGGGGTGGACGGCGTGTACGACGCCGACCCGGCGAAGGTGCCCGGGGCGAGGAAGTTCGAGCACGTGACGCACATCGAGGCGATCCAGCGGCGGCTGCAGGTGATGGACATCACCGCGCTGAGCATGTGCATGGAGCATCACATGCCGATCGTGGTGTTCGATGTGGCCGCGCCGGACGCGGTGTACCGGGCGCTCCGCGGCGATACCATTGGCACGCTGGTTTCGGCTTCGCCGGAGCCGGCGGCACATCCCTGAACGCGGAGGAGGCAGACCATGGCGGATGCTGAGGAGATCCTCCTCGAAGCTGACGAGAAGATGGACCACTCGGTGGAGGCGCTGCGGCGGGAGCTGAACGGGGTGCGAACCGGGCGGGCCCACCCGAGCCTCATCGAAACGCTGATGGTTGACTACTACGGCGCCCTGACGCCGCTCAAACAGCTCGGCACGATCAATGCGCCGGAGCCGCGGCTGTTGACGGTGACGGTCTGGGACCGGAGCGCGGTCCCCGCAATCCAGAAGGCGATCCAGTCGAGCGACCTCGGCCTGAACCCGGCGATTGACGGACAGGTGCTGCGGCTGCCGATTCCGCCGCTGACCGAGCAGCGCCGAAAGGAGCTGGTGAAGCTCGTGCACCACAAGGCCGAGGACGCCCGGGTCGCCGTGCGGAACGTCCGGCGCCACGCTCACGAGGAGCTGCGGAAGCTCGAAAAAGAGGGCGGGATGTCGCAGGATGAGCTGAAACGGGCGGAGGAGGAGCTGCAGAAGATTACGGACCGGCACATTGCGACCATCGACGCCGAGAGCAAGAAGAAAGAGGCGGAACTCCTTGAGGTCTAAGCCCGGCCAACCCGGCACCCTCGGCAAGCCAGCCGAGTACCTCGGAGACCTGATTTCGCCCATCTCGGGCGGCCGGATTCCGCGCCATGTCGCGATCATCATGGACGGGAACGGCCGGTGGGCCACCCAGCGGGGCCTGCCGCGGGCAGCCGGCCACCGTGCCGGCACGGAGAACATCCGACGGGTCATCGAGCGGTTCGCCGACCACGGGGTGCAGTACCTCACGCTCTACGCGTTCAGCACCGAAAACTGGAACCGGCCCCAGCGCGAGGTGCGGGCGCTCATCCGGCTGCTGCGCTACTTCATCCGGCGGGAGCTGGACAACCTCCACCGGAACGGCATCCGGCTGCAGATGCTGGGCCATATCGAAACGCTGCCGGAATGGCTGCAGCAGCAGGTCCGTGACGCCATCGCGCTCACCCGGGAGAACGACCGGATGGTGCTGAACATCTGCTTCAGCTACGGCGGGCGGGACGACATCGTCATGGCGATCCGCGGGATGCTCGCCGACGGCGTCCGGGCCGAGGAGGTCACGGAAGAGCTGGTCAGCCGATACCTGATGACCGCCGGGATGCCGGACCCCGACCTGGTGATCCGCACGGCGGGCGAACAGCGGATTTCGAACTTCCTGCTCTGGCAGTCGGCGTACGCGGAGCTGTACTTCACCGATACCTACTGGCCGGACTTCGGCCGTGAGGATACCGACATCGCGCTGGCGGAGTACGGCCGCCGGAAGCGGAAGTTCGGCGGGCTGCTCGAGGAGGACCTCGAGGCGTTCCGCGAGCAATCCTCCTGAGCACCGGGCTGGGGAGGCCGGTGTCGAACCTGCAGCAGCGCGTCCTGACGGCAGCAGTCGGCCTGCCGATCGTGCTCGGGCTGGCGTGGGTCGGCGGATGGCCGTTCGCGCTGGCGGTTGCGCTTGTCTCACTGCTGGCTTCGCTGGAGTTCGTGCACGGGTGGCTCATTCCGAGCCGCCCGATCCGCGAGGCCGTGGTCCATATCCCCACCATCGCGATTGCGCCGGTTACCGCTGCTGCGGCGCACCTCGATGCGCGGTTTGTGCTGATGGGCGCGGCATTTGCGGCAGTGTTCGCCGCGCTGGGATACGCCCCGACGCAGGCGTTCGGGCCGCGGAAGCCGTTCCGGGTGTATGCGGGGTGCACGCTCTACCTCGGCGTGCTGGCTTCGATGCTGGTGCTGGTGCGCGATGCGCCGAACGGGCGCGAATGGTTCTTCATCGGCCTGCTCTCGACCTTCGCGGTCGATACCGGGGCCTATGCGGTGGGGCGGGCGATCGGCCGGAACCGGATGGCCCCGCGGATCAGTCCGAAGAAGACGTGGGAAGGCGCGGCCGGAGGGTACGCGGCCGGCGTCGGCGCGGTGCTCGGCCTGAACGCGCTGTTCGACACCGGCGTCGGCGCGTCGACGGCGCTGCACCTGGCAGTCGCGCTCCCGATTGCCGCGATGGCGGGCGACCTCTTCGAAAGCTGGATGAAGCGGCGCATGGGGGTGAAGGACGCGAGCGGGCTGCTGCCGGGGCATGGCGGCTTCATGGACCGCCTCGATTCGGTCCTGTTCGTCTTCCCGGTGGTGGAGCTGTTCCTGCGGCTGCGCGTGCTCTGATAGCCTGAAGAGGGACATCGCCCCCGGCAGGTGCGCATGGAGACCACGGAGTTCGCCCACAGGGAAGCGACGGTCAATGGAATTCGGATGCATTATGTCGAAGCCGGGGACGGCGAGCCGGTCGTGTTCCTGCACGGCTTTCCCGAATCGTGGTATTCGTGGCGGCACCAGCTGCGTGCGCTGCGCGGGAGGTACCGGGTCATCGCGCCCGACCAGCGGGGGTACAACCTGACCGAGGCGCGAGGTCCCTACGACACGGAGACGCTGCAGGCCGACATTCTCTGCCTGCTCGACCATCTCGGTATCGACCGGGCGCACATCGTGGGGCACGACTGGGGTGGCGTCATCGCCTGGCTGCTGGCGATGCAGCACGGTGACCGCCTGAAGAGCCTGGCCGTCTGCAACCTGCCGCACCCGGCGATTTTCCGGCGACGTGTGCTGCGGCCCCGACAGGCGCTGCGGTCGTGGTACGTCCTGTTCTTTCAGCTGCCCCTCCTGCCCGAGCTGGCGCTTTCGGCTGGCGGGTACCACCGGCTCGCGCGGAGGATGATCCGCGAATGCCGGCCGGGGACCTTCACCAAAGAGGACATCCGGGAGTTCCTCGCCGGGTGGCGGAGGCAAGGGCTCTCGGGCGGCATTAACTGGTATCGCGCGCTGCTGCGCCACCCGCCGCGCATCCCCGACCCGGTGCCGCTCGTCACGGTGCCGACGCTCCTCATCTGGGGTGACGAAGACCGGTACCTGGGAAAGGAACTCACGGAAGGCACGGACCAGTTCGTGGCGAAACTGCGCGTCGTGCACCTGCCGGGCGTGAGCCACTGGGTACAGCAGGAGGCCGCGGACGAGGTCAACCGGCTGCTGGCCGAGCACCTCGCGAGCGTGGAGGGATGAGCGAGCCGGCCACGACGCCGCGCCCGACCCTGGGCGAGATCGAGGAGCAGCTGACCGGCGGGGAGACGCCGCTGCTCCTCCGGCGGGAGGTCGTGGCCGGCCTGGTGGTGCTGTTCCTGCTGGTCGTCGCGGTCTACTGGGCGACGAGCCAGTACTTCGGCATTTCGTACACCATCGAGGCGGAGCCGTTCCGCGACTGGGTCGACGGGTTCGGCATCCTCGGTCCGGTCGTGTTCATCGGCATCATGGCGCTCTCCGTGCTGTTCGCGCCGGTCCCGAACGCACCAATCTTTATGGCGGCCGGGCTGGCGTGGGGGCCGGTGCTCGGGACGCTGTACTGCATGGCCGGGCTGGTGCTGGGGTCGGCGGTTGCCTTCTGGGTTGCACGGCGGTTCGGCCGGCGGCACCTGGCGCGGCTCGTCGGCCGAAGGAATGCGGAACGGATCGACACGCTGGTCCTCGAAATGGGCGGGCGGGTGGTGTTCTGGTCTCGGATGATCCCGGCGGTGAACTTCGACTGGATCAGCTTCGTCGCGGGCATGACCGCCATCCCGTTCCGGGTGTTCATCATCTATTCGGCACTGGGGATGGTGTTCCCGACGGCGGTGGCGGTGGTGGCCGGCGACGGGCTGGGGCGCGACGTGCGGATCACGCTCGGCGCCGGCGGCGTGTGGCTCGCGGTCATCGTCATCAGCGCTGCGGTGTACTGGAGGCGGCGGGCGAACGGACGGCGGGACAACGGCGCAGCCACGTAAGTCCGGGATGCTGCGGCTGCGGATCCGGAGGCCCGCAGGGCAGCTCTCAGGGTTTCGCCTATCTGCGTGAGGGATGGACGGCGGGAGAATGCCTCCTGCAGGAGAGGAGGTTTTCCCGATGGAGGCAGCCCGGTTCCCCGTGTATCTCCAGCCCGTACCGCGCCAGGCGGCCGAGCCCTTCGGAGCACCAGCCGCCCCGGCCCGCAGGCTGCTCTCCCGGGTCGAACTGCTGCGCCACCTTGATGCGCAGGCCGACATCGCCCCGCGGGCGCCGCTGTCGTTCCTCGCGGTGCGGGTCACGGGCCTGGACGACGTGCTGGAGCAGCGGGGCGAAGTCGGCGTCCGGTTCGTGACCCGGGGAGTGGGCGAGGCGCTGATTGGCCTGTGCCGCGGGACCGACATCCCGGGGGAGCTCGGAGAAGTGACCTTCGGACTGATCCTCCAAGGGGCGGGGGCGACGGCCGCTGCTGCAGCAGCGGCACGGGTGCAACATCACCTCAACCGCCTCGCATTCCTGCCCGCGGGCTGCGCCGTGCTGGTCGGCGCGGCGACCGGGACGGGGAGCCACGGGCGGCGGCTCGCGTGGGCTGCGCTCGACGTGTTCGACGGAGACTGCTGCAGCGGCTAGACGAGCCGGGTGGCGATTGGGAGGGCCCAGCGCGTCAGGCGCGCCCGGGCCTGGAAATTCGCGCGGGCTTCCGGGGCCGGCTGCCGCGAGCGCTCCCATGATGCGAGCCCGTCGTACCAGGTGACCAGGAGCATCCGCGTTCTGTCGCCGGAGAGGTCAGCACGGAGGAGGGCACGCGGCTCGGCCCGGTAGGCAGGGTCGGCTTCAAACGAGTTCCATGCCTCGGCGGAGAGGCGGACGAACTCCTCGACGTCGCCTGAAGCGATTTCGAACGTGCGAAAGACATAGACCCCGGGCCGCGACTGCGGCTCGGGCCGTTCCGGCCGAGCCGTCGGGCGGCAGTCGAGCGCGTCTTCAACGGCCAGCCCCGGGAGCGCGGGCCACGCCGCACCACCCGTCTCAGCGGCAGCAACGAGGAGGAGCTCATCGGTGCGGAGCCCAAGGAGGCCGGCAAACACGCCCCACGGGGCAACCCCGGCTGCCGTGCAGGCCTCCCGCCACTGCCGGGCAAGTTCGGAAGCACGCTCAGGGGTGAGCTGGCGGTCGGCGCGAACGCGCTGGACAAGGTAGCGGTGCGCTTCGGACGGCACGGGCGGAGTCTACGCCAGGGGAACGGCGAGGTCAGGCCCACGAAGGTCGAGGACAACGGCCACTTCCTTGCAGTTCGTGAAAAACGGACAGCGGACGCACTCGTTCCAGACCTTTTGCGGGAATTCCATGACGTTCGCGAGCCGGAAGCCCTGCTTTTCAAAGAAGCCGGGGCGGTAGGTCAGGGCGAAGACCCGTTCGAGGCCGAATTCGCGGGCATCGTCGACGCAGGCCGCGACGATGGCCGCACCGACCCCTCTGCCCTGGGAGGATTCGGCGACGGCGAGCGAGCGGATTTCGGCGAGTTCGGGGCCCATGATGTGGAGCGAGCCGCAGCCCACGATCTCCCCGTCGATGCGGGCAACCTTGAAGTCGCGGATCGCTTCGTAGATTTCGCCGATGGGCCGGTGCAGCATGTCGCCGCGGTCGGCCCAGAAGGTGACGAGCGCATGGATAGCCGCGGCATCGGCGAGCCGGGCGGGCTGGACCTGGATCATGTCGGGAAGTGTGCTCCTGCGGTGCGAAGTGTGGGGAACCCGGCCGTCAGGGAGCACGGCGAACACGGGCGACGTGCGTGGCGTCGCCCGGGATGACCTCGACCGCGTAGAACGGATGCATGCGGCAAGTGTACGGGATGCCGGGCCCGCGGTCAGCGGCGGGTACAGGGTGGAGCGGAGACGGGCGCCCGCGGTAGGCTGAGGCAGCCGGGACCTCCGGCGGGGAGCTCGAGATGCGTGTCGTCGTGATGGGACAGGCTGCGTTCGGCGAGGCGGTCTTCCGGCGGCTGAGGGACGACGGTTTTGACGTCGTGGGCGCGAGCGCTCCGGGTCCGTCGGGCGGGCGGCACGACCCGCTCTGGACTGCTGCAGAGGCGGCCGGGGTGCCGGTCGTCGAGACGCGGGCGCTGAAGGATGCCGCCGGGCAGGAAGCATGGGCCGCGCTGAAACCGGACCTCTGCGTGATGGCGTTCGTGACGGAGATCCTCCCGCATGAGGTGCTCGAGCTTCCGCGGCTGGGGAGCATCCAGTACCACCCGAGCCTGCTCCCGCTCCACCGGGGCTCATCGGCGATCAACTGGGCGATCATCTTCGGAAGGACGGAGACCGGGCTGACGATCTTCTGGCCCGACCGCGGCATCGACACGGGGCCGATCCTGCTCCAGCGGCGGTGCCCGATCGGCCCGGACGATACGGTGGGGTCGGTCTACTTCGAACGGCTCTTCCCGATGGGCGTGGAGGCGATGTCGGAGGCAGCCCGGCTCGTGCGTGAGGGGCGGGCCCCGCGCATCGAGCAGGACCACAGGAAAGCGACGTACGAGCCGCCGTGCCGGGATGAGCATGCGCAGATCCGCTGGTATGAGCCGGCGGACCGGGTGTATGCGCTCATCCGGGGCTGCAATCCCCAGCCGGGGGCATGGACGACGGTGGAGAGCGGCCGGCTGCGGATTTTCGACTGCCGCCTCACGGGGGAGGAGGCCCCGGGCATGCCGGGCCGGGTGCTCCGGGTAGACGAGGGCACGTTCGACGTGCGCCTGAACGGCGGAGTGCTGCGGGTCATGCGCGTGCAGCCGGAGGGAGGGAAGAAGATGCCGGCCGGAGAGTGGGCGGCCCAGGCCGGGATCGCGCCGGGCTACCGGTTCCGCTAGCGGGGCCGGAGTTCGCGCAGGAGGAACTCGATGACGCGGCGCTCCTGGTACTCGAGGCCGCGCTGGTCGCGGGGCATGTGCCGCTCTTCGGGAAAGATCAGCAAGTCGTAGTCCTTGCCGGCCTCAGTCAGAGCCACGATGAATCGCGCCGTGTGGCGGAAGTGCACGTTCTCGTCCGTCATGCCGTGGACGAGGAGGAGCCTGCCTTCGAGCCGGTGGGCATGGGTGATGGCTGAGCCGTCCCGGTAGCCCTCGGGGTTCGCAGCGGGCGTTTCCATGTACCGCTCGGTGTAGGCGGTGTCGTAGCCGTCCCAGTCGGTCACGGGTGCGCCGGCGACCCCAACGCGAAAGACGCCGGGCGCCTTGAGCATGGCCATGAGCGTCATGTAGCCGCCGTAGCTCCAGCCGTAGATGCCGGCGCGGGAGGTATCAAATCCGCCGAGGCTGGCCAGGTACCGGACGCCGGCAACCTGGTCTTCGACCTCGATGGTGCCCATCCGGCGGTGGATGTGGGCTTCGAAGGCGAGGCCGCGGCCGGCGCTGCCGCGATTGTCGAGCTTGAAGACGGCGACGCCCTGCTGGACGAGGTACTGGGCGCGGAGGTCGACGGTCACTGACCAATCGTCGATGACGCGCTGGACATGGGGGCCGCCGTATACCGAGACGACCACCGGCACCGGTCCATCGGCAGCCGGGGGGCGGTAGAGGGCGCCGTAGAGCAAGGTGCCGTCGTCTGCGGTCACCTCGTGGAACTCCGGGATGACGAGCCCCAGGCCGGCGGGGGTCAGTGCTTCGGGCTCATAGACCTCGACGGTCCGGCCGTCGCGGAGGTTGCGGGCGATGACGCGGGGCGGTTCGGTGCGGCTGCTCCATGCGTCGAGCAGCCAGCCGCCGCCTGGCGCGAGGACGCCAGTGTGCCAGCCCGGCTCGCCGGTGAGGCGTTCCATCGGGCCGCCGGTCAGAGGCACGCGGTACAGGTGGCGTTCGAGCGGCGACGCCTCGGTCGCCGCGAAGTAGACGAAGCCGCCCTCCTCGTCGACGCCCAGGAGGGAGGTGACCATCCACGGCCCGGCTGTCAGGACCCGTTCGA
>Ga0272446_1000216_pt1 | contig 90795 bp, 75 predicted proteins | sample YNPCB0061_FD_194587 | JGI IMG/M metagenome (GOLD analysis project Ga0272446, IMG submission 194587) | Hot spring microbial mat communities from Yellowstone National Park, WY, United States - YNP-CB-006-1 | ecosystem: Environmental > Aquatic > Thermal springs > Hot (42-90C) > Sediment | place...
GCCGACGCCAGGCGTTTCTATGAACGTGCGCTCGCAGCCGATGGTCCGGTCGACAAGGAAGCAGTCCGCCGGAAGATCGGCCGCCTGTAGGCCGGAGGTGGCGAGCATCCGGCTTGTCTTGCGGTAATTCCGTGGCCTTTCACGCCGTCCTCGTGGAGGCAGCGAAAACCGCGCGAAGTTGCGATACGCTCGCGCGTGGTTCCCGCGCCAGGCACGGGTCAACGCGGAAGCGGACATCCCCGGTGAGCCGTTCGGGCTCGGCGGGCGCACTACGAAGGCAAGCATGGAACGAGGTCGCGTTGCGCTGCGGGTCATCCCAGGGTCGGTGGAGGTATCCTCCGAGCCCGCGGCGCCTCCAAGCCTCGAGCTGGCCTTTCGAAAGTATTCCCCTTACGTCGCCGCCGTGGCCATGCGTTTGCTCGGCCGCGACGACGACGTCGACGACGTGGTGCAAGATGTCTTCCTTTCCGCGGTCAAGGGGTTGTCCCAGCTCCGGGATCCCGATGCGATCAAGGGGTGGCTCGCGACGGTCACGGTGCGAGTCGCTCGTCGCAAGCTGCGAACGAGGCGGATCCGATCCTTCCTCGGCTTCGACCAGGTGCCGTCGTACGAGGAGGTTGCGTCACCCGGGGCCAGCCCTGAGCACAAGGCGATGCTGGCGCGGGTGTACGCCGCGCTCGATGGTCTGCCGGTCGAGCAGCGAATCGCATGGGTTCTCCGGTTCGTCGAGGGCGAGCAGCTCGAGGACGTCGCGCGGCTGACAAGCTGCTCGCTGGCCACGGCCAAGCGACGCATCTCGGCCGCGCATCAGGAGATGGAAAGGATCCTGTCCGATGAGTGAGCTTGCGCGCAAAATCGAGGAGGCGCGGCGTCAGGTTCGGACGGACTGGTCGGAGGAGCGCGCACGCACGGTGGAGCGCGCGATGCTGCGCCGTCGCGCTCGCCGTGCCGCGACGCGCGTCGTGCTTGCCGCGGCCGCGGCGGTGTTGCTGGTCGTTGGCGCAGGCTCGATCGTGGCTCGTTCCCGCGATTCCGGTGCTGCCGCGCCAGCCCAGGCGTTTCTCGCCGGCATCGCAGCGCCGTCGATCCGGCTCGCCGACGGCACCCTCGCGGCTCCCCTCGACAAGGCGACCGACCTTGCCGTCGTGGAAACCTCGCCGAACCGGGTGGTGATGAGCCTTGCCAGGGGGCGCGCCGCGTTCGACGTCACCCCGAATCCCTCGCGTGCGTTCGTCGTGCTTGCCGGTGTCGTGGACGTGCAGGTGCTCGGCACGCGGTTTACGATCGAGAGCATGCAGGACCAGGTCAAGGTGGCGGTGCAGCGCGGGCATGTGCGCGTCACCTGGGCGAACGGGTCGAGCGATCTCATGGCCGGACAGCAGGGGGCGTTTCCTCCTCCGGTCGAAGCCGCGCAGCTCCCGAACGCTGCGCCAGCGGATTCGGCCGATGGCAAGCGTGGCGCGGCAGGGGCAGCTTCCGCGCCGGGCCAGGCGTCGGGTGTCCCGACCGAGTGGCGCGGCCTTGCGGGCCAGGGCGATTTCGCTACGGCGTACGACGCCATGAAGCGCGCAGGGGCCGCGGCCGTGCGCGATGACCCGGCCGACCTGCTGCTCGCCGCGGACGTGGCGAGGATGAGCGGGCACTCGTCGGACGCGGTCGTGCATCTGCGCGCGCTGCTGTCCGCGCACCGGTCGGACCCGCGTGCGTCGCTCGCCGCGTTCACGCTCGGGCGCGTGTTGCTGGACGAGCTCGGACGTCCGGCGGAAGCGGCGGCGGCGTTTGCCGATGCGAGGCGGCTGGCGCCCGGAGGCGCGCTAGCGCAGGACGCTCTTGCGCGGGAGGTGGAAGCTTTGTCGAAGGCGGGCGATTCGGCGAGCGCCCATGAACGCGCGCTGGAGTATCTGCGAGCGTATCCCGACGGTCGCAGAGCACGATCCGTACGCAAGTTCGGTGGCGTGGAATGAGCGTGGGCCGGGCGCCCCGCGCCCTCACCGTCGCGTTGGGGTGCACCGCGGCGTGGCCGTCTTCCGCACGTGCCGACCACAAGGATGCCCAGCACCCACTCGTCCAGGTTGACATCGACGCATGCACCGGCGCATCGCGCGAGGAGGCTCGCAGGCTCCTTCGCATCGAGCTGGGCGCCCTGCTGGTCGACGCGGCTCCGAGCGGAGAGGTCGTCACCCACGCGATTGTGTCCTGCGCGGCCCGCACGGTCCGGTTGCGGGTGGACGACCCGATCACTGGCAAGTCGCTCACGCGGGAGGTCGAGCTCGACGAATCGGATGTTGCGTCCCGATCGCGTCTGATCGCCTTGGCGGTGGCGGAGCTGGTGGACGCGAGCTGGACCGAGCTGGAGAGCAACCCACGGCCCGAGGTTCCGCCGGCCGGAGCGCGTCCGCCGCCGGCCGCGGTGGAGGCTGCGAGGAGGGTTGTGAAGCATCGACGGCCCAGGCAGATCGACGCAGAGGTGGGCGTGACCCGGATGATGGTTGTGGTGTCGCGTCGCGCGTTTTTTTCGGAGTCGACAGCGCAATGGGGCGGGGGGATGCGCCTCGGATGCGATGAGTTCACGCACGTTGGGTGGACCGCGGACATCCTGGCTGAGCATGGCGAAACCGAGGTGTCGCTGGGAAAGGTCGCGCTCGACACCCTGACGCTGGGCGGATCGCTGTATTCTTACCGGCGCTGGTCTCCGGTCACGTTCCAGCTCGGGGCCGGCTTGCGATTGGGGGCGGCTCGGCTCTCCGGAACGCCCTACGCATCGCAGTCCGCGCGCGCCGGATCGGGTATCGCGCCTTGGGGTTGGCCGACCGCCATCGCCGCGGTCCGGTTGCGGCCGATCGGGCCGTTGGTGGTCGAGGTATCCGGCGAGGTCGGGTACGTCGTGTTGCCCATGAACGGCAACGTGGCGGGGCGCACCGAGGTGACCATCTCGGGCCCCTGGGTGGGGGCGCAGCTCGGCCTCGGCATGACCATCTGACAGAGGGGTGAACGGCGGGCATCTGCACCGCCTCCCGTTCCCGCACTGCCGTCCGCGTCTACCTTCTCATCCCGCTCGAAGCTGTACGTCCGGGTCATGCTCGGCCAACGGCCGGGTGATCATGAGTCGACCTGGTCGTGTTCGAGGGCGTCGTGTCTCCAACTCGCCATCGAGGTCGCCGTCCACGGCGACTCCCCGCCGGACCGAACCCTCACCGCTTCTCCACCGGCATGATGATGAGCGGCGATTCCGGCGCCCCCGCGAGCTGGGGAACCGACACGAGCTGGTCCCGGTAGCCCGCGTCCGCTCCCAGCAGGCGAACCGGCTTCACCTCCGGTGTGCCCACGACGGCTAGCCGCGCGCCTTGCTCGACCACCGCCTCCAGGAAGCACACCTCCTCGCCGAGCCCGATGTACAACGTGGAAACGACGCCGTAGCCCGCCAGCAACGCTCGAAGCTCTTGGTTGTTGTCGTTGACGTGCGGGTGATCGCTGACGTCGCGCATGGGAAGGTCGAAGATGGCCTGCCGCGGATGGACCAGTGCGCGGGATCCGCTGTCGTCCGTGAGCCAGAAGGAATGCTCCGAACAGCGGGGCGGCGGCTTTTCCCACACCACATAGTGATTGCCGTAGGTCCCATACCGGTGGTGCTTGATCCGGAGCGCCTCCACATGGACCACGCACGGCGTCTGCGTGAAGAGCGACAGGGTGTTGGCGTCCAGCCGCTCGACGCGACCTTCGATTCGGGCGCGGCGGCCTGAGCGGAGCGAGGAGATGGGCACGGCGCTGGTCCGGCCGGCAGACCAGACCCAGTAGCTGCGACGAAGGGTCTGCAACGCGTTCATCATGGTTGCTGTGGGCGTCACGGCCCATGCGATGATTGGGGTGCGGTCCAAAAGCCCGCGTTCCGGCCTTTGGGCAAGCGGGCTATTGGACGCGGGGGCTTGCTGCCGCGTAGGCTCTCACGCCGTGGCGGAAGGCCGGGTCTGACTCGAAACGGCGTCGAAAGTCAGGGTCGATCGAGCACTGGAGACCAATCTGCGCCTCGTTGGTCAGATGCAGGCGTTCGGCCGTGGCCTTTCCCTCGTCGGCGGCGGCGTTGAAGATGCGGGCGGCTTGCTCGACGCCGCCAGCCTCGGCCTGGACCCTCGACACGAGCTTCAACACCGACACGCGCCAGGCGTCGCGATCGACCGTGCTTCCCTTGTCGTAGGCCTCGTGCATGCGCGCCAGCTCGGCATTCACATACGCTTCGCCGAGCGATTGCTGCGCGAGGAGCAAAGCTGTCGTGTTCTTGATGTCGCGCTCACGGGCGGCGCCGATCTCGCGCCCCGCCTTCCAATCGTCGTGTACGGCGGCCGCGTTGAGCATCAGCGCAGCGATCGGTGCTGCTCCCGCCGCCCAACCGCCTGATCGGCCCAGGTGCTCCGCTGCGAACTCGGCGATGTGGTTCAGGGTCTCGAGGGCGTTGTGCAAGCTCAGGGTCCTGTGGGCGCTCTTCGCCTTGGCCTCGTGTAGTGTCTCGCCATCCGCTCGATCGGTAGCGAGCATCGCGCGGGCAGTGTTCCTGGATGCAACTGGTTCGGTCATGGTTTTCGTCCTCCGGCGCCTCCATCCGCCGAACCGGCGCCGCCGTTGCGCGAAATCGAACCTCCCTCGACCCATGCGCGACAGACGCGTTCGACCGCATTGCTCCTGGAATCGCAACGATGTGTCCGACCGACGGCACACCGCATCGTCGCCATCACCAACCACGACGACCGCCCGGTTCCACGCCCGCGTTCCCCATCCCCTGTGGACCCGTTCTGAACCTACCTTTGGCTCGAACGGCACGTACGCTTGCGTGTCCCGTGCCGTTCGCACCCTTTTCGAGGGTGCGAAAGCGGACTTCGATGGGCTGAGACACCCTTGCCGAGGGTGCGAAAGCGGACTTCGATGGGCTGAGACACCCTTGCCGAGGGTCTTTGTGCGGACCTCGATGGGCCGCGACAGCCTTGCCGAGGGTGCGAAAGCGGACCTCGATGGGTCGCGACAGCCTTGCCGAGGGTCTTTTTGCGGACCTCGATCGGAGGATGCCACCCTTGCCCAGGGTGTTCGCGCCGATCGCGATGGGTGGATGCCACCCTTACCGAGGCTGCTCGAGCCGATCGCGATGGGTGGATGCCACCCTTGCCAAGGCTGCTCGCGCCGATCGCGATGGGTGGATGCCACCCTTGCCCAGGGTGTTCGCGCCGATCGCGACGGGTGGATGCCACCCTTGCCGAGGGTGTTCGCGCCGATCGCGACGGGTGGATGCCACCCTTGCCGAGGGTGTTCGCGCCGATCGCGATGGCGCATACCCCCCTTCAAGGGGGTCGTCGCCCAGTCGCCATGGGCCAGCACCCCTTCCAAAGGCTCCTCCGGGCCGCCCTGAGAGGGTGTTGTCAACCGAAGGCCGGCTCGAAGGCACACGTCTGCCTGCCGGGCTCAGCTTCACCTCCTGCCTGCCGGGGGCCTGCTTCACCTCCTGCCTGCCGGGTTCAGCTTCACCTCCTGCCTGCCGGGGGCCTGCTTCACCTCCTGCCTGCCGGGGTCGTTCCTCCAACGGCAACGACCGCCGGCCTCTCGCGCCCCGCCTGCCAGACCGGCCGCTACGCGCAACCAAGCCCGCCAGACGCGCGCACTCCTGCCAAGTGGCACCTCTTGTAGGTCAAAAAACCCGCCACTTACCCACGGCGACCCGGCCGAGGCCGGACCGCCTGGACAATCCCAACCGTCCCGTGTCCGTCCTGTCAAACAGCGAGCCGGCGCTATGCGCACTCGCACCGGCTCCCGACCATCAAGCACCTCCTGTGCCAGTCCGGTGGCATGGATTTGCGAGCAGTTGCGCACGGGTCGAGGTGGCGGCCGCCACCTCGAAACCCGCCCGACGAGCCCCCGCCTCGCGGTATTCCCCGGGAGAAACCACCGAAACGGCGAACCGCCACCCCCCGACGCATTCCGCCACTTCGCCCTCCTGCCCGCCCGCTCTCCCGCCCGCTGGTTCAACAGCTTCTGACAGCCTCTTCAACCGGATGCCAGGCGGACGGCCAACGTCCTGCCTACCAGGGACCTGCTTCGCCTCGTGCCCCATCCCATGCCTGCGCTCCTTGACCCCACGGCCCGTCGTCCATCGGCGATGCGCGCGAACGAGGCAGGAGCCAGCGCCGCGCGCTCCCACACCGACGACATGATGCCCGCCTGCACGGCTCGGGTCAGTCCGGTTGGTAGATCGTCTTCTGGGAGCCGTCGACGTAATAGAAGCGGCTGAACCTCTGTCGGTCGAACGTCATGGCGCCGAAGCCGTTGACGATCACGGCGAAGACCGCGGCGGACCAGAACGCCTTGCCGAACCGCCATCCGCCCACGGCCAGGAGCACGAAGAGCAGCACGGCGAAGTCGTTCGAGAACCGGTAGCCGAACTGCATCCAACCCGTGTTCTGGTAGAGCAGGTCAGGAATTGCCACGGCGATCGCGCTCGCCGCATAGATGAAGAACGGATAGCCCCGCTTCCGCGGCCACAGCAGCCACAGGTACATCGGCGTGGTGAGCCACAGCGCGAGCCCATGCACGTTGATCTGCACCGACCAAGGGTTCTTCGAAACCCAGGGGAGGCTCGTCAGCATCACGCCCAGGTTGCGCGCGAGGTAGTGATAGGAGAACAGGCCCCACTTCTCGATGCGTGCACGCCAGCCCACCGTGAGGTACTCGTGGCCGGTGGCGAACGCATGATCGAACCGCGCGCGGTTGTACCAGAGGTACACGGCCAGCAAGGCCGCAAGCGGCACGAGGAACAGCCCCAGCTTCCTCGCGAGGATCGGCCAGCGGATCGCCCGCAGCGTCTCCCACCCGTGGGACAGCCATCCGCCTCGCCCCGCGGGGAACACGCCGCCGACGCTCATTCGGACCGCCTCGCCGAGGAACAGCAGCCCCATCAGCAGCATCGGCGGACGAGTCAGGAAAGCCAGCCCCAGCAGCAAGCCGGCGATCGCCGGCCGGTCCGCGTCGATCGAGACGAGCACGAACGAGGCGGCGAGCGCGACCGCCACCACATGCGCCGCGAACCATACGGTGCCCTGCACCGCGCTGAACCAGTAGACCGTGCCGAACGCGAACAGCCATGCCAGCGCCAGGTTGGCTGCCTCGCTGCGGTCGGATTGTTTCGTCCGGCGGAGTTTCTCCAGCGCGAGCCACAGCACGGCTGGTCCCACGCCTGCAAGCCACAGGAACGCCTGCCCGTCGCGGACATGCTCCACGCCCCCGGCGATCTTTACCCACGGAAGCAGCCACACGGCGGGGAAGGGGGGAAAGGAGACGTACCAGCGGTCCTTGTACAGCGCGAAGTCGTTGCCCTGTGCGTAGGGCGGCGGAGGCCCCGCCATGTCGAGCCGCCCGTGCAGCCAGCAGTCCGCCAGTAGCGCGTAGTGGTTGAACGGAGTGTGGTCCAGGATCCGGTCGCGCGACGCCGTCGCGAAGAACACCGACGTGCACAGCGCGTACACCGCCAGGCCGACGAGCAGCCGCCGGGACCGCGAACCTGGCGCGAGCAGCCTTTGTCGAATCGAGGTCACTTCTGAGGCTCGGCCTTGCACGTGTAGTCGCCCAATACGATGAACGCCCGGCGGCAGGTCACGTCGAACGTTCGACCGCCGCCCTCGTAGGTGAAGGTCTGCCCGAGGGGCGTGCGGACCATCGCCCGCTTGGCGTACTTGCAGTCCTTGACGTCCCAGCACGCGGCCTTCTGAGCAAGCGCCTCGACCTCGGCGTTGTCGCCGAACACGTTCATCACGGTCGCCAAGGTGATCGCGACGCAGCCGATCAGCACCACGATGCTGACGATGTTCTTCTTGTTGCTCACGGGGCGCGAGTCTACCGGTCCTCCGTTCTGGCCGCCACGTTCGAGCGAATGCCGGACGCCTCTTCGCAAGCTTCGCCGCCACACCCGCACGGGCGCCCCCGGTTTGTCCATCCGTGGCGCTCGATGCAGTCCGCAGCCAACCTAGGCTCGCCTTGCCGCGCCTCGCGTTGCCCGAACGCAACGAACGCGATTGCCCGAAAGCGGCCAGAGCGCTACATTGCCCGCCCTTCATGCAGCCCCAGTTCGTCTACCTCATCCACGACCTGCAGCAGCTCGGTATGCAGGATGTCGACGCGCCGCTCACGCGCGAGTGGATGTCGCACGCCCTCGAAGGCCTGGAGATCGCGCCGGCTGACGACCGCGAAGGCCGCGTCCGCATGCGCCTCGTTACCACCGGCCGCGATGTGGTCGTCCGAGGCACCGTGTCCGCGCCCGTCACGGCGGCCTGCGGTCGTTGCTTGCGGCGCATGCCGATCGACATCGAAGCCGACCTGTCCCTCCTGTTGATGCCGGAGAAGGCGGCCGCGGCGCCCAGAACCCCGAGGGGACCGAAGCGGGCCAAGGCCGAACCCACACCGACTCGCCAGCCCAACAGCAAGCACCGGAAGGGCAGGTGGCACCGCGACGATGGCGACGAAGTCTACGAGTTCTCCCCCGAGGAGGCTGATGCCGACACCTACGTGGGTGACGAGGTCGTGCTCGACGGTTTCATTCGCGAGGCCATTGTTCTGGAGATCCCCATCTTCCCCTTGTGTTCCGAGCAATGTCCGGGTATCGGTCCCGTTCCCGCCGCGCCGGGTGACGCCGACCTGGCCGATCCCCCGATCGACCCGAGGCTCACCCCGATTTTGGCCCTGAAGAAAGAATCCTGAAGCCAAGGAGTACGCCGTGGCAGTCCCGAAGCGACGAACCAGCTCTTCAAAGCGAAATATGCGCCGTGCCGCCAACGAGAAGATCGCGGTGCCCAACCTCGTGCCTTGTCCCGACTGCGGCGAGCCGATGGTGCCGCACCGGGCCTGCCCCAAGTGCGGAAAGTACAAGGGCAAGCAGGTCATCGAGGTCAAGACGCCCGAAGCGAACGAGTAGCGCGCACCTGATCCGACCGCCCTGGTGTGCCGCCTCCCTGTGCCGCATCGGGGCTGGCCATCCCTGCCAGATCAGCGCAGATTGGTCATGGGCGTCGTGGCATGTCCCGTGCCCCCACACCACGACCATGCGCCTTGTCGCACCAGCTTCCCTGTCCTTGCTCACCCTCGCAGCCTCCGCGACCGCCTGGGCCGTCGAACGTCCTTCGTCCCCCTTCGCCCCGGGTGGACCGCTCGAGCCATGGCAGGGCCCTGTCCCGACCGCTGCACCCGCCGCCTACACACCACCGGCCGAACCTCCTGTATCATCCGACCCGTACCGCCCCCGCGCCCGGTCCCCTCTCCCACCGGTCGACGCCGACGCCGCGCATCCTGACGCGGACGACCGCACCAGCACGTACGTGAGCGTGTTTCTCAACCCCGCGCTGGCGAAGCTCGGCAAGCTCACCGGACATCTGGAGATCGCCCCGTACGGGCCTCACGCGCTGTTTCTCGAAGTCAGCCGCCTGTCCCTGGACATCCAGGACAAGGGCTACAGCGTGCAGGTCAAGGGCTGGGAGTACGACGTCGGCTATCACCTGTTTCCGCTGTCGCGGGGCGCACGGGGGTTCTACATCGGGCCTCGCTACGTGCGCGGGTCCGGCTCGGCAGAAGGCGCATCCGGCGACTTCAACGGTTTTGGCGGAGACCTCGGCTACCAGTGGGTCTTCGCCGATCGCATCGTGCTGAACCTCGGCGCCGGTGCCATGCACGTCAGCGGCAAGGCCCGGATAGACCCAGCCGTGCTGTCCAACCAGAACCTTCCGCCTGTCGAGTCGTCCGGGTTCGAGAGCTTGTCGTCCGAGTCCGGATCCTACCTGCTGCCCTTGGTCACGCTGGGGCTTGGCCTTGCCATCTGACGGCCGGGCACGACCCCGCCGTTGCGCTCCGAAGTCCACGCCACAAACCACGCAACGAGCCCGCGGGTCTGGCCGACACGATGGGCATGAAAGCCCGGATGCCCCTTTCGGTCGTGGTGCTCCTGCTCTCCGGCTGCGCCACCCACTTCTCCCGCGGCACCCATGCCTACGACGACGGCGTCTACCCGGAGGCGGTGGACGAGCTGACCGCGGCCGAGCCGGACCTGCCGGGCATGAGTCAGGAGGACCGGACGCGCTACGCGCTGTACCGCGGTCTTGCGCACCTCGCGCTGGGCGACATGGAGCAGGCCGAGCGTTGGCTCGCCGAATCCAAGGCGCTGTGGGATTCCGACCGGCATCTGCTCGACGACGACGACCGCGGCAGGCTGCTGTCCGCGTGGCAGGCAATCGGCCATGCGCCCGGCGCATGGGGAGCCGACGTGCTGCGACGCCGCGGGATGTAGCTCGAACGCCTGGGGTGCAGTGCTACCGAGCTCGCTGCCGCAGCGCGTGGTCCTCCCGCCGGCGACGCCCGCTCGCGAGCAGAAGCTCGTCGAGCGTGGATAGCGATCCCGCGTCGTCGATCGTCCCATCGTCGGCGTTGTGCGAGCATGCGGTCGCGGCATCGTCGATGTCCGGTCCCAACGTGGCGCTCTCCCAACGCTCGGCGAGCACATTCCGGATGACATCGAGCAGCACGCGCGTGGTCTCGCGCTCCGTGGCCGAGATGAGCAGCGTGTCTTGTTTGCCCAGCACCAGGCGACGCCCCTCGCCGGGCTCCAGCAGGTCGGCCTTGTTGTAGACAAGGAGCCGGGGAACGCTCTCGAGCCCGAGGTCCGCGATCATCTTTTCGGTGGTGGCGATGTGCTGATCGCGGTCGCGATCGGCTGCATCGACGACATGCAGGATGAGGTCGGCGTCGGCGGCTTCCTCGAACGTGGCACGGAACGCGGCGAGCAGGTCTGGTGGCATGTTGCGGATGAGCCCCACGGTGTCGGTCAGCACGATCTCGCGCTCCTGCGGGAAGCGAAGCCGGCGCGATCGCGGGTCGAGGGTGGCGAAGAGCTTGTCTTCCGCGAGCTCCTGCGAGTTGGTGAGCGTGTTGAGCAGCGTGCTCTTGCCCGCGTTGGTGTAGCCCACGATGGCCACGACCGGGATCTCGTGGCGCGCGCGCTTCTGCCTGCGTTGACGTCGCTGCTCCGCGAGCCGCTTGAGCTGCGCTTCGAGATGAGACACGCGCTCGCGCGCCCGTCGCCGACCGATCTCGAGCTTGGTCTCGCCCGGCCCGCGCCCGCCGATGCCGCCCGTGAGCCTGGACAGCGAGTCGTCTTTCTGCGCAAGACGAGGCAAAGCGTACTTGAGCTGCGCAAGCTCAACCTGCAGCTTGCCGTCGCGGCTCTGCGCACGCTGCGCGAAGATGTCGAGGATGAGCTGCGTTCGATCGATGACCTTCAGATCGGTGCGCTGGGCGATCGACGACGCCTGCGCGGGCGACAGATTGTTGTCGAAGATCAGCAGACCGACGTCAAGCCCGATGGCCTTGACGATCAGATCCTCGAGCCGTCCCTTTCCCATCACGTACTTCGGGTCGATCTGGTCGCGCATCTGCGTGACGGTGTCGACGACGGTGACGCCGGCGGTGCGTGCGAGCTCGCGCAGCTCGCGCATCGAGGTGTCGAGCTGATCGAAGCTGTCCTTGCGTGCCTTGCTTCCGACCTGCACGAGGATGGCGCGGTCGAGCCGCGACTCGACCTCCCGCGCGCGCGATTGCCTGGCGAACTCGGCCTCGAGCGCCTGAATGAGACCGCCGAAGTCGTCGCTCAGCCGCGAGGGATGAAACGGACCCTCGACACGATGGGGAAGGGCCCCAGGCACAGAAGGCACGTTGTACGCATAGCTGACCGCGCGCGGGTCGCCCGACGGACCGAGCTGGATCGCGGCGACGAGATCGAGGCGCAGGCGCACCAGATCGATGAGGTCTTCCTGGCTGATAGGCTCGCCGTGAAGATGGGTGTGGACCAGCCGAAGCCCGCGGAAGCGACCGCTGGCCGCGCGCAGCCGGCCGATGTCCGGCAGCATCAGCCGCGTGGCGTCGCCCACCACCACGTAGTCCACCTGCCCGGATCGATGGACAAGCGCGCCAACCTGCCGCGAAGACTCCCGCGACCCATCGACGAGCGCCCGGATCAGCTCGGGTGTCGCGATCACGTCGAGGGGCACGCGACGGCGGTAGATGCGTTCGAGGGTCTTGTGGGTGCTGGGCGGCAGGCCCGTGGTGTTGCCGAATAGCTGCGCCATGCGATGTCGCTTTGGTTCTCCCGGGGGCAAGTCTCGCATGGGCGAGGACGTCGGGCCAGGAGAAGAAAGTGCCGTCGGCTGGATTGCGTGCCCCGGTCGCCGACGCTAGCTTCATGCCCATCACGCTAGATAGGGTGCGAAGGAGGGTGATCATGGCCCAGGTCGGCCAGCTCGATTTCCAGGGGTGGGTTCAACGCCGCAAGGGCCTCGGCGAGCACGACGACGGCGGCGATCGCGGCTACGCATACGTCGCGGACCGCCAAACCCGTGCGACGTTCGAGAAGATCCGCCCGGTTCAGCTCGCCGCCGAAGCCGCGGTGCGCGCCTTCAAGGCTGTGGGCAAGAACCAGCTCCTGGGCAACGCTGTCAAGGTCGGCCCCCGCCAGTTCCCTCGTGTCCACTCGCTCGTGTCGACCTGCGCCGACGCCCTCGGCATCGCCGTGCCTACGGTCTACATCGTCAATAACCCCGTCCTGAACGCAGGCACCTACGGCACCAACGACGACGCCTTCATCGTGGTGCACTCGGGGCTCGTGGACCACTACAGCGACGACGAGCTGAGGGCCGTGATCGGGCACGAGTGCGGGCACATCCACAACAATCACGTCGTGTACCTGACCACGCTCTACTATCTGACCGCCGGGCTCTCCGTGTTCCTGAGTTGGATCGTGCGGCCCGCGCTGGTCGCGCTCAACGCCTGGTCGCGTCGCGCCGAGATCACCAGCGACCGCGCGGCCCTGCTGTGCGCCAACAGCCCCGAGATCGCTACCCGATCGCTCACCAAGCTCGCGCTGGGCTCCCAGAAGCTCTACGAGCAGCTCGACCTCGATGCCTTCCTCGAACAGTACGAGGAGAGCCAGAAAGGCGTCGGTCGCCTCAACGAGCTGTTCGCCACCCACCCCTGGCTGCCCAAGCGCGTCCTTTCCTTGCGTGTCTTCGAAAAGAGCAGGTACTACCGCCGTCGCGCCGGCCTCGGTGACGACGGCCTGACCATGGACCAAGTCGACGAGCAGGTGCACGACATCGTGAAGGTGGTGGGCTGATGTTGGACGAGTTCAACGAAAAACGCCAAGCAGTGCTCGACATTCTCCAGGACCTCGCCGCGCTCTCGGCCGACGTGGGCAGCCCCACGGTCGTGAGGCGCGTCGAAGGCGACCTCGCCGCGAAGCTCCGCGCCAATCGCTTCCATCTCGTCGTCGTCGGCGAGTTCAACCACGGCAAGACCACCTTCGTCAACGCGCTGCTCGGCGGCCACATCCTGCCCGTCGGAGTCACCCCGACTACCGCTGTCATCCACGAGATCGGCTGGGCCGACCAGCCCTCCGCGAAGGTCGTCTACGAGTCCGGCGAAACACGCGCGCTTTCCTTCGACGACGTGCGCTACTTCGCCATCGGCAACGAGACGCCGTCTCCGGACCCCGGCCCGGTCAAGCACCTCGAGATAGGCTACCCCGCCGATCTGCTGCGTCACCAGATCTCCCTCGTCGACACGCCCGGCGTCAACGATCTGTCGCTGCAGCGATCCGACATCACCTACAAGTACATTCCGCAATCCGACGCCGTGCTGTTCCTGCTCGACGCCGGCCAGCTCGTCAAGGAGAGCGAGCGCGTGTTTCTGCAGCAGAAGCTGCTCGGCCAGTCCCGCGACAAGATCGTCTTCGTCGTGACCAAGCGGGACATCCTCGAACCCCCTGAGCTCGAGGAGGCCATGCGCTACGTGCACGACCAGCTCCGCAAGATCGTCGATGACCCGCGCTTGTTCTCGGTCAGCGCGCAGCAGGCGCTCGACGGACGTCGGGGCGAATCCGGCATGGACGAGCTGCTCGCCTGGCTCACGCGCTTTCTGAGCGAAGAGCGCGGGCGCATCCTGCTCGACAACGCTTATGGCGAGGCGCTCCGCCTGTGCTCGATGCTCGGCAAGGGGCTCGACGCCAAGCGACGCGGCCTCGAAATGAGCGTCGAGGAGATCGATCGGCGCATCGAGTTGATCGAGCGCGACCTGGCCGACAGCGCCAAGACGGCCGAGCAGCGTCGGGCGGCCATTCGCGAAGAGGTTGCAGCCATCAAGGCCTGGTCCAGGCGCGATCTCGATCGGTTCGTGCAGGACGTCTGCGCTCAGATCCCGGGGATGGTCGACAAGTCCGAGGTCGCCGACCTCAAGGCGCACCTCGGCCCGTTCCTCGAAAAGACCGTGCGCGACTGGGCCGCGGCCGAAACCCGCGAGATCGCCGTCGCGCTCGAGTCCCTCGCCGAGAAGACCATCGCGCTCGTACGGGAAGACGCGCGCGATTCCGCCCGCCGCCTCGCCGATGTCCTCGGTAGCGACCTGCGCGCCCCTACCATCGAGATCGACACCTTCGTGTATGACGTCGGCGTCGCCGCGCTCGCCACCGTCGGCCTCGGCGTGTTCTTCGCCAACTGGATGCTGGGCGGCGTGCTCATCCTCGCCGCCCCGGTGCTCGCGGTGATCATGCACGGCCGCGTCGAAGCCGAAACACGCGAGCGTGCCAAGGAGCTCGCCCCGATCGCGGTGCGCGAAGCCGCCACGCGCATCGCCCCCAAGCTGGAAGAGATGATCGACACCTTCGGCCAGCGGCTCGACGCCTGGGTCGTCAGCGCTAGCGAAGACGTCTATCGCGAGGTCATCGAGGTCCTGCGCGCCACCCGCAAGGAGCGCGAGCGCGGAGAAGCGGCTCGCGCCCTGGCGTCCTCCACTTGCCAGAAGCATGAAGGCGCCCTCGAAGCGCTGGCGCAGAAGCTCACCGCCATGCGCGCGGCACTGTGGCCCGCTCCACCTGCCGAACTCGACGCCCCTCCCGCACCCTGATCATCGGGCCGTTTGCTGCATGATCCGACATTCGCGGCTCAAAGGTGAAAGTCAGCCAGGCCGGAACGGAAGCCCCCGCCGCTGCCATGCGACGTTCCTAACCGTCTCCCGCAGGAGGCGCCCGCGCGCAGCAACCCGACGCCTGGGACGGCTTCGGGCGGTACGCCCCACGATGGTTTCCCAAGCAGCTTGCCGGGAGCAAGCCGCGGCAGGCGTGCGGTGCACGGTCTCGTCGCCCACTTGACCGTGGCCGCGAAGAGGGACTACCGTGCGTGCGCTCCTGAATTGCGCCATCTCGCTGCGGAGTCAGGTCCGGGGGCCAGCAGTGGGGTTGTCGGCGCTTCGCGAGCGAGGAAGTGGAGGAAGCACATGGCAGTCGGCAAGGTGAAGTGGTTCAACGACGAGAAGGGCTGGGGGTTCATCAAGCAGGACGAAGGGCCCGACGTGTTCGTTCATTACTCCCAGATCAATGGTGAGGGGCGCCGCCGGCTCTTCGAGAACGAGACCGTCGAGTTCGAGATCCGCGAAGGCCCCAAAGGCCTTCAGGCGATCAACGTGGTTCGCCTTCCCGACCAGCCGCAGTCCTGATCCGCACGGCGTTCCTGGTGCGGTCTGCCCTTTCCCTCAACGCAATCAGCACACCGCCGTCGATTCGAAGACGTCCCGATTCGCGTCGTACGTCCTTGCCGTGATGCGCCACGTTCGCCCCTCGCGCTCGATGATTTGATAGCCGGCGCGGTGTCGTCCGTGCCCGCGAAGCGACGCGCTCGTCACGCCCGATATCAACAGCCCATCCAGCCGGTGGAACACCTGCCGGTGCAGGTGCCCATGCGCCACCAGCACGTCGCCGTGCCGTCGCAGCAGCGTCACGAGCTGGTCGGCGTCGCGCAAACCCCGCATCCACCGATGCACCGGACCGAGCATGCCGACGACCGGGTGGTGCACAAGCACCAGCACCGCGCTGCGACGAATCGCCGGGTGCTCCAGCAACCGCCGGACACGATCGAGCTGCGCGGCGCCGACTTCTCCCGAAGCGATGAACGGACCGCGCGGCACGGCCGAGCTCAGCCCGACGATCGCGACATCGGGAAGAAGGCGCACCAACGGATAGCGATGCTGCGTTGGTCCCGTCGGATCGTCGCTTCGTTGCCACCGCGCATACACCCGCTCGAAGGTGCCGTCCCGCACCACGTCGTGTGTGTATGCATCGTGGTTGCCCGGCACGATCGTCACCGCCTCGTCGTCGATCCGTAGCTCGCTTGCGATGATCTCACGCGCGGTGACCAACTCCTGCTCCAGCGACAGGTTCGAGACGTCGCCAGTGATCACGACCATGTCCGGCCGACGATCTCGCACGTCTTGCAAGACGCGCCGAGCGACCGCGACGTCATGCTCACGGCGGCGTCGGATCAGCAGGTTTGCGTAGCCCTGGAGGCGTTTTCCGCGAAGCAGCGTACGAAGGGGGACGCCGCGCAAGGCGAGCACATGGAGGTCCGACACATGAGCGATGAGCATCGTGCGCGAGGGCTCAGTGTGGCGGGCCTGCCGGTGTGGCGCAACGGAATCCGAGGTCGGGCAGGCGGCTCGCGGTGTTGCGGTACAGCCGCGCAGCGCCGCGAAGCCAGGGCATCCCGAGCAGATAGCTGCCGCCACGCACCACCTTGAACGCGCCGAAGCTCGGACCCTTCGGATCCGTCACCGCCAGCGGCTCGTACGCGTCTTCGTAGTTGTCCGCCGTCCATTCGGCCGCGTTTCCCGCCAGGTCGGCGATGCCGTCGGGCGTCCGTCCGTCGGGATACGACCCGACCGGCGCCAGCTCCATGAAGCCGTCCGAGGGGTCGTTCCGGTCGAGCGCGAAGAGCCCGTGGTTCGCTCGCCGTGATGCTTCCTGATCGCCCCAAGGGAACCGTCGTCCGGCCGGTCCCCGGGCAGCGCGCTCCCACTCCGCTTCGGTGGGCAAACGTTGTTGCATGTACGTGCAGTAGGCCGCGGCGTCGTTCCATGACACGAGCACCACGGGGAGGTCGCCGCGACGCAGCCGCTCGCCTCCTTCCGCGTACGGCGGCTCGGGGCACACACCCGCGTCGACACAGCGCTGGTAGCTGCGGACGCTGACCTCGTAGCGATCGATCCAGAACGGCGACAAGGTGACCCGATGCGCTGCTTGCTCGTTGGCGAAAAGGTCGGCGTTGCACCGCGACCCGAGCGGCTCGCGACGACACGCTTCCACCGCAAGCTGCACGTCGATCGTGCGTGAGCCCATCGTGAACGTCGAGCGCGGGATGAGCACCGCGGCGCTGCCAGGGGTGCGCAGCGTGACGACCCCTCCGGTCAAGCCGACGTCTTCCGCCGGAGGCGCGAGTCGATAGGGCGCCGCGAGCCGCTGCACCTGCGCGGACACCACACGAGGCTGGGCGGCGAGCGCGAGGATGCCTGCGAGCAGGAGAGGAGGGACCAGGCAGCGTGGTTGCGTCACGCCGCAAGCATGACGGCAGGTGTACGGGGAGGGAAGGGAGAATGCGTCCCGTTACGGGGCGCGGTGCGGGGTCGGCTTGGAGAGGAAGCTGGTCGTCGGCTTATGGGCCGCCGCACTCGTTGCTGCAATTGGTGCCAAAGCAGCCGTCGAGCGCCTGGAGCTGCGTGTTGTTGTTGCAGGCCGCGCTGGTGTCGGCGCCAGTGAGGCAGTCGAAGCACTGCGCGTTGGTATGGCAGTCTTTGACTTCCTGGCAGCAGTTGGTGCCGAGGCAGGTGTCGCACGCTGCTTTGTTGGTGGTGAGGCCGGAGTCGCAGATGCCGCTGCCGCCGCCACATGCGCTGCCGCACTTGCTGCCGAAGCACTCGTTCACCGCGGTGTAGGCGCCGATGGCGTCGCACCCCTGGGACGACTGGCCGGTCAGGCAGCCCATGCACGCGCTATCCGCTACGCATGTCTTGACCTCATTGCAGCAGTTGGTGCCGAGGCAGGTGTCGCACGCTGCGTCGTTGGTGGTGAGGCCGGAGTCGCAGATGCCGGTGCCACCACCACCGCATTCGTTGGCGCACTTGGTGGTGAGGCAGCCGGTGTTGCCGAGCCACGCGTTGCCGGCCTGAGCACCGTTCTGGTTTTGCTGATCGCACGTGTCCAAGCAGGCCTGGTCCTCGCACTTGACCACGCACTGCACCCACGCGACACAGTCCGCATTCGTCAAACACGCTTGGCATGCACTGGCGCACTTGGCTTCAGCGCACTGGCCGCACGTCGGGTCGTTGTAGCTGCTTGCAGAGCATTCCTGCATGGTGCCGCCGCCGGTGCCGCCGCCGCCGGTGTTGGCGCCGCCGGTGTTGGCGCCGCCGGTGTTGGCGCCGCCGGTGTTGGCGCCGCCGGTGTTGGCGCCGCCGGTGTTGGCGCCGCCGGTGTTGGCGCCGCCGGTGCCGCCGCCGGTGCCGCCGCCGGTGCCTCCCATGACCGCACCGCCCGTGCCGCCAGAATACCCACCCGAACCGCCGCCGGAATCACTGCTCGAACATGCGAACAGCGGAACCGCCATCACGCCCACCAGAACCAACCACTCTGACATTCTCATCGGGAGCCTCCTAAGTAACGTGCCCGCGAACACGAGCATGTTTGGCCTATCTTGCGGAGGGCGGGCTGTCAAGCCGCGCCACGCATGTTTCGGAAGAATCTTGCGCGCGTATCGGGCCCGAAAACGCGCCGTTGCGCGAGAGCGCAATGTTCGTATTACGCCAGAACCGCGGCGGGCCTTCCCGCGCCTGGTTCCCGTGCGGTGACAAAAAGCGAAGCGGGCAGCCTCGCGACTGCCCGCGTCAGGTCAATGAGCGCTGCCCTGGGTCAGGGGCAGGACAGGCCGCACGTGAGGAACGTGTTGCAGGTCGCGTCGCTTGCGCACTGGCCCAACACGCTGCTGCAGGCCCCGCCCTGCACTTCAGTGTTCGCGCAGTGCAGGCAGGCGTCGCTCGGTTTCGAGCCGTCGCCTCCGCAGTAGTCCGTCGCGCCATTACAATCCGCCGCGCACGGACCGTCGTTGTTGGCGCCGCACACGCACGGGATCATGAACTCCTGCAACTTCATGTATCCGTCCATGTTCTGGGTGGCGCAGCAACCCAGGCAGTCGGCGTCCTTGGTGCAGTCCACCGTGCCGCCGGTGCCCCCGGTGCCGCCGCCGCCGGTACCGCCGGTGTCGCCGCCGCCAGTGCCGCCGGTGTCGCCGCCGCCAGTGCCGCCGGTGTCGCCGCCGCCAGTGCCGCCGGTGTCGCCGCCGCCAGTGCCGCCGGTGGCGCTGCCGCCGGTGCCGCCGCCCGCGCCACCCGTGGTGCCGCCGCCGCCGGTCCCCCCGCCGCTGTCGTCGCTACCGCAAGCAACAAGTCCCGCGCTCGCAACCAAACCGATGATGGCCAGCCAATGCAATGTCCTCATTTATGAATCCTCCACGAGATCTCGAAAGCTGCTCCAAGAGCCCGATTAGTATGCCCCAACCGCTACGGCTGTCAAGCTACCCCCGAATGAGCGTCGAAACCGCCGACCGTCCGCCTCGGCCAACACGGCTTCGCCGCCCGCGGTATCCGAACGCGCCTGCGAGCACGACCCACCACGCATCTCCTCCTCCCGGCCGCCCCGCTGCCTGCGCGCAACCACCTCGAAGCTCGATCGGCGGCGCCGATGCCGTCTCGCCATCGCTCGCCTGTGAACCAGCCTCGCGCGGCCATGCATCGGGTTCGTCGCCCATGCCGTCTTCCGCCACAACGTCCGGACTCGCCGAATCAAGCGACGCTCCCGCGTCATCGCTGCCGTCGACCCCGGCGTCCGCGTCTGCATCGGGCCCCGCGTCGCCTCCTAGACACGCGCCCGCCACACAAGCTTGCCCGCTGCACGATGCCTCCGCGCCGTGGTCGTCAACGACCCCGGAGCAGTCGTCGTCCTCCCCGTTGCAGACTTCGGCGCCGTTCGGATGCACGTCGGGGTCGGAGTCGTCGCAATCGGCGCCACCGCAGGCGGATGAGGCGTGGCCGTCTTGATCGAGGTCGACGCAACCGGACACGGTCACGAGCTTTGCGACGCCAGCGCCGCCGGCCGCGGCCGCGCACTGCGCGGAACCACCCTGCACGGTCAGGTGCAGGTCGCCCGGAATGGCAGGGACGAGGAACAGTATCCTTCCGCCGCCTCCGGCCCCACCCTCGTCGTCGGACGACCTGCCTCCGCTGGCGCCGGCCACACTGATCTGGCCGCCGAACGACAGGAAGTACGACGCCTGGATCAGCACTCCGCCGCCGGCACCTCCTCCCGCGGAGTCGTCCGCCGTGACGCTCCCCGGTTGTCCGTCCGCGATCAGCTTGCCGCTCATTTCGATGCGGCCAGCGCGAAGAACAATGGCGCCGCCACCGTTGCCGCCTCGCCCGCCGCTGTCGCCGTCGGCGGTGCCGGCTGCGGAACCCGCGCTGCCGAATGTCACGTCGGTCAGGCTTCCCGTCAGCGCGGCTCCACCTTCTGCGCCTTGGATCGTCGTGCATCCCGCGATCATGACGCCGTCACCGCCCTTGCCGGCGTGGCCTCCGCCTCCCGCGGCGTCCGTACTCACCAGCGCACCGGTTCCGCCTGCAAGCCCCTCGCCGTTGGCGTCGACCTTGCCCCGATAGCCCGCACCCGTTGCGTCAATTTCGCTCGTTCCATCAATCAGAATATCCGTCGCCCAGATCTCGAGCCGCCCTGTCGTGGTGCCAGGCTGGCCGTCGAACGCCGGCACTTCGATGCGCGCCCCATGCTCGAGCCGCACGTACCTGTAGTGTTGCACGCCCGACAGCGAGACGGTCTGCCCGTCGAGCACCAGGTCGGGGGAAGCCGCGGCCTCTCTGCCCACAAGCACAAGAGCAGACGCCAGGACGCTGCCGACGCCCACCCGCCACGCTCGTCCGGCACCCATGCTACTCGCCTCCGTCGTGGTGCACATCGTTCCCGTTGTCGGCGTCATGCGTCGCATCCGGTCGAGTGGCGCCATCGCTCGCTGCACCATCAGGCGCTTGCACCACACCACCGTCCGCGGGATCGCTTGCAGCATCGCCCCCAGCGTTCGCGTCGCGATACTGCTCGCTCGTGACGTTCCTACCGTCGGAACGGGATCGTCGCCCTGGTGTGGGGACTGGAGCGGCGGCGAGGGCAGGCGTTTCGGCGCTTGGGCCTTGCAGGGCGGAGCGCGAGACCGCGATGTCGAACGCAGCGGGCGCCGAGGGGCGCATGACGGACACGAGCACGATCGCGCAGAGGGCTCCGATGAATGCGCCCCCGATCGCCACGCTCGCCCACTGCCCAATCGGACGAGGTGGAGCGAGGTGCGGGGGCGGAACCGGGTCGACCATCGTGGTGGTTGCCTCAGAGACAACGGCGCTCTCGAGCGCTCCGGCGAGGGCGTTGGCAAACGAGCTGCAGTCGGGGTACCTCATCTCCGGCTTCTTGGAGAGAGCGCGCGCGAGGATCTCGTCTACCCGCGGCGAAAGCCCCAGCTCGGCCGCGAAAGGCGGCGGCTGCTCCGTACCGATGCGCGCGGCCACCGTGACCGCGTCGTCGCCAGGGAACGCCCGCCGCCCGGAAGCCGCTTCGTAGAGCGTGGCAGCCAAGGAGAACTGATCCGACTTGTCGCTGAAGTTGTTGCCGGAAATGCACTCCGGCGCGCTGTAGGCAGGCGTGCCAAGGAGCCCTCCCGCACGTGTGAGCGTCGAGTCGGGCACCCTGGCGATACCGAAGTCGGTGATCTTCGCGCCGTGCCTGGCGAGCATGATGTTCTCGGGCTTGATGTCTCGGTGCAGCACGCCGTGAGCGTGGGCCAGCGCAAGGGCGCCGCCGATCTGCCGGGCGATCATCGCCACCTCCGCAGGCGGCAGAGGCCCCTCCGCGATGCGATCCTTGAGCGTCTTGCCCTCCACCACCTCGAACACCAGGCACACCCCCAGCCTGTCATCGTCGATCATGTCGTGCAGCGTGACGATGTTCGGATGCGCCACGCGAGCCGCCGCGCGCGCCTCATGACGCATGCGTCGCAGGAGGCCGTCGCGTACCTCTGGACCGATGTCGAGGTCGCTTCGCAGCATCTTGATGGCCACGTCCCGATCGAGCACGGGGTCGTGCGCGAGCAGCACGCGTCCCATCGCACCGTGCCCTATCGCCTGCCGGATCTCGTAGCGTCCGACGTTCTCGGGGAGGTTGGTCGGCCCAGCCATCGCTTGACGGACGTCTGTAGCGCTCCACGCGCGTCCGGTCCAGCTTGGATGCCCCTGCCGGGAGGGGGACCCGCTCAATCCGGGTGATTGTCGCCTTTTCCGCTGTCGGCCCCAGCGTCCGGGGTACTCGGCGGGGGCGGCGGCGGCGATTTGCGCGGCGGCTCCCCGTACTCGTTCTGCATCTTTCGCCGCAGATGCTCGGCCATCACCTCTTCGTGGTACGTGGGCATCTGAGGGAGCTGCACGATGACCGTGACCGCATCGCCGTGCTGGATCATCTCGATCGAGCCGGGCGTGACCCGGGTTCCGCTCTCCCGGCTCGTGTATTCGAACAGAATGTAGGCGGCGTCCGGATCCCGCTCCGTGATCTTGTGCCCGAGGTCCACGCGTATCATCCGCAGGGCCGCGTTGTACGTCTGCTCCTTCGTGTACGGCGAGGAGAACGTCACCTTGGCGCCCGCATCCCGCGCCACCATCGCCACAACAGGTATGGCCGCCGCCAGCAGCAGCGCGAATCCCCGCCGAGTCAAGCGACGATGATCCCGGTTCATGTCCGCCCCCATACATGGGGGCCCGGCAGGTGGCCAAGAATCGGTCGCGAAAGCCGTCAGCCGGCCGCCCCCAGCACGGTGCGAGGCGCCTTCTGGCCGGCCCCGACCATCAGGCCCACCAGAGCGTTGACGAACATCATGGATAGCTGGACCGCGTACAGCAGGAAGACGAACGCGGCCCCGGCTCCGAGGACGACGGGCTCATCCACGTAGAGCGCGAGGCCGGCGTAGACGGACGCCTGGAAGGCGCCGAAGTAGCCTGGCGCGCCGGGAACGATGATGCCCATGCCGAGCACGCCCATAAGGGCGAAGGCGCGGACGAAGGTCATCTGCTCCACGCCGCAACCCCAGGCCAGCAGCCACATGCCGCCGCCAGCCAGGCCCCAGTACAGGGCCGTCTCGATCAGATAAGCCGCGAGGTGGCGGGGTGACGGCAGGAAAGCGAAACCGCTCGAGAGCTTCTCGACCTGGTCCGCGAGGAAGGAGGCGAGCTTGCCGGAAACGAGTCCGACCACCTTGACGGTAAGCTGTCGTGCGAAGTCGCGCCGCCAGTAGAACAGAGCCATCGCGGCGAATGCACAAACGAACACGGTCAGCATCGTGTAGGCGGCGGCAGGCACGGCTGCCACCGGGATGGGCAGCTTGCCGATGTGGTCCGGCAGCGGATCGACCGGACCACCAAGCGGCAGCGCGATGCCGAGCACGACCATCAAGAAAAGCCCGTCGATGATGCGCTCGGCTCCGAATGCGCCGGTGGCGGTGGAGAAGGGAACCGAACCCCGTGCATGCAGCAGCCCGGGCCGGACGAGCTCTCCCAGGCGGAAGGGCAGGACGAAGATCGCCACGAAGCCGATCCACGAAACGACCAGGATCTCCCGCTGGCTGACGTTCGCCACGAGGCGAAGCATGTGACGGCTGCGTAGCGCCCGAACCAGGCTCCAAGCCATCACGCTCGCGGCATAGGCACCCACGGTCCACCATCGAACGTGCCCCAGCACCTCGGCGTCGGGCAGCACCGGCAAGCCGCCACCGTGCAGAATCAACCAGAACGCCACGGCGATTACGCATGAGGTCACCAGCTTGACGACGTGTCGTCGAAGGAACGCGATGGGGCCGGAAGGAAGGGACGATGGTTCGGTCATGGGGGCCGGGCGCCGGGACTCATACCAAGGCGACCGTTGCGCCGCCACCTGCGGGAATGCCACTCACAGGTCGACTCTGCCATCCAGGATGCCGCGCGGCCCATCGACCAGGAGGAACCGGGACTCCTCTTCGCCCACCAGCGATTGCAAGCGCGCCATCCCGTCGGCCACGGCCTGGATGTCCGATGGTCTGTGCGCGTCGGAGCAGGCGGCATAGTACAGCCCTTCTTCGAGCATGCGCTCTGCAGCCTTGCGGGGGGCTCTGCCGTACTTGCCGGCCAGCGATCCCAGGTCCAGAAGAAGCGCGTTGCCGCGGTCGACGAGGTCTTCCATCGCGGAGAGGTCGCGCCACACGGGCGCGTAGCGTTCGGGGTGGGCGATGACGGCGCGGATCCCTTTTCGCCTGAGATCGAAGAGCCGATCGTTGAGCCGTGTGGGGAGCTGGTCGGCGGAGAACTCGAGGAGCGCGCACTTACCGCCTGGATACGGTAGCCCTTGGCCGCGCATCAAGCACCCAAACACGATGTCGTCGAAGAAGTGCTCGCACGCGAGGCCGGTTTCGGGCAGCGCCGACACCGTTGCCAGCGCGCCCTTCGTGCGCGCGTAGGCATCCTCGATCGCGCTCCTGTCGTTGTCGAACATCCCGGGGCGCATGTGCGGCGTGGCGATGACCGTCCCGAAGCCGAGAGAAGCCAGCCCCTGCAGCAGGGCGATCCCCTCGTCGACCGACGTCACACCATCGTCGATGTCAGGCAGCCAGTGGCTGTGAAGATCGATGTATCCGCGCATCCGCCCCAATCTTGTGCATCGTCGTCGGCTTGTCAGGCCTGGCCTTGCCCATCGAGGATGCGCCGGCAGCCCGCCGCGGCGCGGTCCAACGGACCGCTGATGTCGCGTCCCCCGGCGCCCCTGCCGCAGAGGATCGCCGCGGTGCCGTCGAGCAAAACCGGGCGCACGTGGGTTTCGAGGCTGAGCGCAGCGGCTCGGGAGGTTACCTCCACGCGGGCGCCTGGCACGCTGCGGGAGAGGAACGGGGCGTACGCAGCGAGCTCTTCGCACGCCGGCCACGCTCCCGCCCCGGCCACCAGGCACCCGGTGTCGTCGACCAGCACCAACGCGTCGAGCCCCGTCTCCCTCCGGATGGTCGATAGCTGATAGTGCAGCGCGATGATGGGGTCATGGCTCCTTCGTGTGCGGCGATCGACGAACCCGGCCATCGGGATTCCTCCTTGTCTGGGAAAATGATCGCTTGTCGTCCCCGGACCGGCCAACTTCGTGGTAGAGCGCCGGGTTCGAGTGAACGATTCGCTGGCCCCCCTGCTCGACACCCACCGCGTCATCCTCTGCGTCGGATCCGGCGGCGTGGGCAAGACCACGACCACCGCTGCGCTCGGGCTGGCCGCCGCCACACGCGGACGGCGCGTGCTGTGCCTGACCATCGACCCGGCGCGACGTCTGGCGCAGAGCCTCGGCCTGGAGCAGCTTCGTGCCGATGCGCAGGTTGTCGGCCGCGATCGCTTCGCTCAAGCCAGTCTCGACGTTCCGGGCGAGCTGACCGTGATGATGCTCGATACGAAGCGCACGTTCGACCAGATTGTCGAGCGCTACGCAGCTTCGCCGGAGGCGCGCGACCGCATCCTGAACAACCGCATGTACCAGTACGTGTCGACGGCGCTGTCGGGAACGCGCGAGTACATGGCGATGGAGAAGCTGTACGAGGTCAAGAACGATCCTCGCTTCGACACCATCATCCTGGACACACCGCCCACCTCGCACGCGCTCGACTTCCTCGACGCACCGGAACGGCTGATCGACGCGCTCGACAGCTCGGCGATGCGGTGGTTCGTCAAGGCATTTCAATCGACCGGGAAGCTGTCGTTCAACGTGCTGGCGCGCTCCGCCGCGATGGCGCTGCGTGGCCTGGGGCGCATTACGGGACGCGGATTCCTCGAGCAGGTGGCGGAGTTCGTGTCCGAGCTGCACCACCTCTTCGGCGGCTTCACCGAACGCGCCAGGGAAGTCCAGGCAGCGCTTCGCGGCCAGGACGTCGCCTACGTGCTCGTGACGTCACCGTCGCCCACGGCCATCCGCGAGGTCGTCTACTTCGCCGAGCGACTGGCGTCTCTGCGCCTGCCCTCCGACGCGTTCGTGATCAACCGGGTGCATGTGGCCCCGGGGGCGACCTACGACGTCGACGAGATCGCGAGGGCCATCGCGCGCTGGGGGATCGACCTCGACGACGATGCTCCGGATCGTCTGCGCAGCGCGGTGCGGGACGAGGCCGTTCAGGCGGCGCTCGATGCCCACCACCTGACGCTGCTCGATCGGGCGCTGGACGGCGGTGCCGCTTCGGCGATCCGGGTGCGCGTGCCGGCGTTTCCGTACGACGTCCACGACCTGGCGTCGCTCGACGAGGTGGCGAAGATCCTGATGCGACGGTCAGCCACTTGAGCGGTCGCGCCGCCGGCGTTGGCGGTAGGCAACTCGCACCGGGCACCCTTCGAAGTCGAAGTGCTCCCGGATCTGGTTCATCACGTAGCGCTGGTAGCTGAAGTGCACCGCCTCGGGGGCGCTCGCCATGATCACGAACAGCGGCGGAGCCGTCTCGGCCTGCGTGATGAAGTACAGCCGCGGCGCCTTCCCTCCCTGCGTCGGCGGCGGATGCGTCTCGAGCACCGCTTCGAAGAACCTGTTGAGCTCTCCCGTCGGCACCCGACGGCGGAAGTTCCGTTGCACTCGCTGGATGGTTCTCAGCAGCGCGTTGGTCCCCCGCCCAGTCAGCGTGCTCGTGAACACCACCGGCGCCCACGGTGCGAACGACAGCTTCTCCTTGGCCGCCTGCTCCGCCTTCCTCTTCGCCTCCGCGTCGAGTTGGTCCGACTTGTTGAGCGCAACCACGATCCCGCGCCCGCGGTCCAATGCCATCCCCAGAATCTTCGCGTCCTGCTCCGCCACGCCGACCGAAGCGTCGCACATCAGTACCACGACGTCGCATCCCTCCATGGCGCGGAACGCACGCAGCACGCTCACCACCTCGACCGCGTCGTTCTCCTTCACCACCTTGCCTTTTCGGCGGATTCCTGCCGTGTCGATCAGCAGGAACCTGCCCTCCGCGCGTTCGATGAGCGTGTCGACAGGGTCCACCGTCGTTCCCGGCCGATCGTCTACCAGCATGCGAGGCTCGCCCGCCAGGCGATTGACCAACGACGACTTGCCCGCGTTGGGACGTCCGACGATCGCCACACGAATGAGGTCCTCCTCCGACAGCGCGCCTTGTCCCGACGACTCCGGCAGCGCCGCGGCTATTGCGTCGTCAAGCTCGTGGAATCCGCGTCCGTGAAGGGCGCTGACGGCGATGAGCCGGTCCATGCCGAGCTCGTAGAGCTCCGCGCTGCCGAGCGCCATCGTCTCCGAGTCGGCCTTGTTGGCCACGTACACCACGGGCTTGTTGCTCCGCCGAAGCATCTGCACCGCTTGCCTGTCGGCATCCGTCGGACCATCGGCGGCGTCGAGCACGCAGATCACCAGATCCGCCTGCTCGATCGCGATGCCCACCTGTCTCGCGATCCCTTGACGCATCGGATCTTCGGACTCGGGGTCGAAGCCGCCAGTGTCGACGATCGTGTAGTACTTGTTCGACGATTGCGCCTGGGCATAGTGGCGATCGCGCGTCACGCCCGCACGATCGTGAACGATGGCTTCGCGTCGACCAACGAGACGGTTGAACAGCGTGCTCTTGCCGACGTTGGGGCGCCCCACGATGGCGACCAGCGCATGCCCCGGATGCGGTACCGCCGCGGGCTTGTGCCTGGGCCGCCCCGCGTCCCTGTCGTCTCCTCGTTGCCGCGCCTTGGCTCGTGTCATGGCTCGCTCCCGCCGTCGTCGCGCCCGCTGCCGTCGTAGCCGAAGACCCCTAACGCCTGCGACGAGTCTTGCCACGCTTCGTCGACCTCGATCCAGAGCTTGAGGTTGACCTGGCGCTCGAGCATCTCCTCGATGCGCTGGCGCGCGGCAGTGCCGATCTCCCTGATCCGATTGCCACCGGCGCCGAGCAGGATCGGACGCTGGCTCTCCTTGGCACAATGAATCGTGGCCTCAATGTGAACCACTTTGCCAGTTTCGTCGAACCGCTCGATGGTTACGGCCACGTGGTGCGGAACCTCCTGGCGGGTGGCGAGGATGACCTGCTCGCGGACGTACTCCGAGGCGAAGAACCGAACGGGTCGGTCTGTCAGGAAATCCTCGGCGTAGACTGGGCCGCGCTCCGGAAGCAGCTTGGCCACCTCGTCGAGCACACGCGGGATGCCATCTTCGCGCCGCGCGCTGATGGGCACGACTGCGGCAAACGAGGCAAGCCGGCTCCAGGCGTCGATGAACGGCAGCAGCGCGGATCGTTGCTTGAGCCGGTCAACCTTGTTGATCACGAACACCACGCGCGCCGGATCTCCCAACGCTCCGAGCAGAGCGGTGTCCCCCGGATGCGGCGCCAGATGCTCGGCGGACGGCGGCACGGCCACCATGAACACCACGGCGTCCGCTTCGCGCGCAGCGTCCCTGGCGATCGCGTTCATGTGGCGTCCGAGGCGGCTCCGGGCGCGGTGCAGCCCAGGCGTGTCGATCAACGCGATCTGGGCAGATCCAAAGCGCACGACGCCAAGGATCCGGTCACGCGTGGTCTGCGGGATAGGGGTGACGATGGCGAGGCGCTCTCGCAGCGCGGCGTTGAGCAGCGTGCTCTTGCCGACGTTGGGGCGCCCGATGATGGCGACGGTGCCGGATCGTGGGGCGGTGGGGGGCATGTGGGGGCCGTATAGGAAGGCGAACGCCAGAGGTCAAAGGGGACGGAGCGGAGCGCGTGCATGGAGGGCGAGCGGGGCTGGCAAACGCCCAATTGCGCTTGCGGCGGCTTTCCCACTACAGTGCCCGGCCGCCGGGCGCTGCCAGCGCTGCCCGACACGAGGACTCGCCCCATGGCTGAACAGGACGACGACAAGCAGCGGACCGAGAACCTTGATCCCGCACCTTCCGCGCCGAGTGCAGCGAGCCGGTGGTGGCTTCGCGGTGTGGCCCTGGGCGTTCCCGCCCTCATCCTGTTCTCCAAGCTGGGTGCGAGCGGCATCTGGGATCCGCACGAGCTCAACACGGCAGACATGGCCCGACGGATCGCGATCCATGTCTGGAGAGCGAAATCGCTCGAGCTGGCGTCTGCAGACTCGTCGATGCCCACGCTCGAGATGCTGGGCAAGGGCGAGCTGCCGTTCACGTCCATCGCGCTCGGTTTTGCGTCGTTCGGTCTGCGCGAGTGGGCGGGACGCTTGCCGTTGGCGCTCTGGGCGATGGCTGGCGTGCTCGCCTTGTTTTGGCTCTTCAAGCGAATGTTCGATGAGCGCGCCGCCACGTACGCCACGATCGTGCTCGCAACCATGCCGCTGTACTTCGTCCACGCACGCACCATGCTCGGCGACATCGTCACGATGGCCAGTGTGGCGATTGCGGTCTCCGGCCTGACCATCGCTGCCTTCGACCGCCTAGCCGGGGTGCGCGTGCGCGTGATCGCGGGGCTCATCGGCTCTGTGGGCATGGCGGCGGCGTTTCTGTCGAGAGGCGCCATCCTCGGTGTCGCCGCGCCGCTGCTGACCATCGGCTTCGCATGGCTGGTCCTTTCGGCTTCGGCGCGCAGGCCGACCAGCGACCTGCCTGCGTCGATCGTCGGTATCGTCGGCCTCGTTGCAGGTCTCGTGGTCAGCGGCTACGCAATCGCTCTTCTCCACGGGGACAGATCCGCGGCGTCCGTTCGCATGCTGGGCGCCGCCATCGCCCCGCCACCCCAGCAGCCGACGTTCGACTACGTCATCATGTACCTGGGTCACGGCCTGTTCCCGTGGAGCGCGTTTGTCCCCTTCGCCATTGGACGGCTGTATCGGCCGCCGGTGCCGCTCGAGGATCCCGTCGCGGAGCGCGAGCGAGCCATGCGCGTGGTACTGCTGCTGGGCGCCGCCTTCACGTTCGGGGCGTCTGCCGTCATGGCGCCGCGTGTGGGGTACGTCCCCTACGCAGGGCCGGCTTTTCTGGCTGGCGTCGCCGCCATCGCGATCCGCGATCTCGAGCGGGGCGCCGCTCCGTCGCGCACGCTCGCGCTCGGCGTGGCGACCTTTCTCGCCCTGTTCCTGCTCGACTTCAAGGAGTTCCCGGACAAGGCCATGAGCGCGTACGGGGTGACGGTCAACGGGTTCCCCGAATCGTTCAAGGCAACCGCGACCACGCTCCTGCGCATCTGCTACGTGGCGTTCGCCACGCTGCTGTTTGCCGGCTGGATCGAGCGAGACAGCGACGGCAAGAAGCCGTTCGACCGGCAGGAGTGGACGGCGCTGCCGCGCTTCATCAGAAGCCCGCAAGGAGCCAGCCTGGTGTTTGGCGCGATCCTCGTCGAGACCACGCTAGTGGCCTTCGCGGTGATGTTCTTGCTCGGACATTTGCTCAAGTGGAAGAGCTTCGTCGCGATGGGGGCCACATGGAAGATGGTTGCGCTTAACGCATGGTGGGTGGTTCCCGTGGCGGTGCCTGCAGCGATCGTGCTGGCGTTCACCTTCCGCGACGTGTGCCGGTGGTTCTTCAAGGCGACCAGGCTGTCGCGGGGCGCGGCGACCCTGGTCGGCGGGGCCGCGGCCGGCGCGATCCTCGCCTTCGCCTACTACCCCGCGCTCGCCGGCCAGCTATCTCCAAAGGAGGTCTTCGAGTCCTACGCGAAGCTCCACAGCGCCGGCGAACCGCTCGCCCTGCTCGGGGTCAACAGCAGAACGGCGAGCTACTACTCGGGCGGCGACGTCCAGTCCTTCTCCGACCCCGACTCCGCGGTCCGATGGCTGACCGAGGATCCCAGCCAGCGACGATGGCTCGTGCTGCGTAGCGACGACCTGGCTCGCCTCAACTCGCTGTTCCGGTCGCGCGTCAAGCCCGCCATCAACATCCCGATCCTCGATGCCCGCTCCAGCTCCATCTTGCTGGCGTCCAACCTGCTTCGATCGGGCGACACCAACACCAACCCCTTCTCGTCGGTGGTGCTTGACGCCAAGCCACAGCCCACCCACCCGCTCGATGTGGACCTGCAAGGTCAGCTCCTCGCGTTGGGTTGGGACATCGTCGACCTGGATGGCAAGCCCGTGGAGTGGGTGGTCGCAGGGCGCAAGTACCGCATCCGGCTCTACTACCAGGTCACTTCCAGGATCACGAACGACTGGGAGTGCTTCATCCACATCGACGGCTACCAGCGTCGGTACAACGGCGACCACAAGCCGATCCAGGGCAAGTACCCGATGACGCTTTGGCAGCCTGGAGACTACGTGGTCGACGATTACGAGCTGCAGCTCGAGCCGAACTTCACGCCTGGTGGCTACACGCTGTTCTACGGGTTCTTCCAGGGCGAGACACGGCTCAAGGTGGTGCGGGGCAAGCACAACGACAACCGCATCGAGGGCGGCATCGTCCAGGTGCAGTAGCTTCCCGGGAAAACGCGCTTCCCGACATCGATGACGGCACGCTAGCTTTCCGAACGAAACGGAGCTAGGGCCGATCCGTGTGCCCGTACAAGCCCGGAGAGCACTCCACATCATCCATGGAACGGCGAGCGGCAGAACGACATGACGTCACGTGGTCTGTGGACTGCGAGACGCCCGATACGTTTCTGTATGCGTCGATCTCGAACATCTCCGAGCTGGGCATCTTCGTGCTCACCACGGAACCGCTTGCGGTCGGCACCAGGGTGACGCTCCGCTTCGCACCGCCGAATCACGAGCCGTTCGTGCTGCGCGGCGTCGTGCAGTGGGTCAATCCGTTGCGGGATAGCGACGACAACCCGAATCCGGGCATGGGCATTCGATTCGTCGAGCTCACCGACGACGAGCGCGAGCGTCTTGTCGAGGTCGTCAAGACGATCGCATACCTGCGGGACAACCAAGCGTACCGCAGCAACTGACGGCTGCGCGTGGATCAGTCGATCGGGATCGGGAAGCGACGCGCGTAGATGCCGGGATGACCCGCGGAGTCGTCTTGCCAGGCGAACACGATGTGACCCGTGCCTCCGACCGTGACCGCAGGCGCGCTGCGCTGTCCGCTGATCGACGAGTCGCTCACCGGGAACGACGTCTCCTGACCGTCGACCGAGTTTGCGCGGAACCCGCTGGACTTATCCACGAGGCGTCCGCGGATCTCCGTCCCTGCTTGCCAGGCCAGCGCGAAAAACCCGTTGGCGAGCGCAGATCCGGCCGCAGCCGGGCGCTCTGCCGCGCCGCCGGCGTCGTTGACCGGAGACGACTGATCGCCGGTGACCCGCCCGCCCGAAGCGTCGAAGCGTTGCATCATGACGTTCGAGCCATCGCGCCAGGCGACGACGAACTCGCCGGAAGGCAGTGCGCCGACCGCCGGCTGGTCCTGGACACCAGCGGCGAGATCGTTGACGACGAAGGGTGCGGCGCCGTTGCCAGAGGCGTCGATCACACGCGCGAGGATGTCGTTCGTGTCTGTCGCGGATGCGCCTTGCCACACGACGACCCAACCGCTGTCGAAGCCGGCGACGCGGGGGAACGCGGCTTGCTGTGTCGAAAGGCTCAGCTCGGAACCTGTCACCCAGCCTGAGAGCGACCAGATTCGTCCGCGAATGCGCTTGCTGGCGTTGTCGGTCCACACGACCAGCGCGCGGCTCTGTGGCCCCCCGGCCACCGCTGGCGACGTGCACTCATTGAGGCCGAGCGAGTTGATGTAGACCGTGTCGTCGTCCGGCTGCGCGTCGGCGCTCACGTGTGTCATCGAGATGTTGGTCTGGCCGGTCGTGCTGGACCGATCGTCTTCGTAGGCCACGATGAACGAGCCGTCGTCGAGCACGCCGATGGACGGCGCGCCTTGCGTTCTCGGCCGCTGGTCGAAGCCAGGCGTGGTGCCTCCCTTGTAGGGCAGGCGCACCTGCGCCCCGAGCAGGGCGGGGCTGGCGATCCTGAGCAGGTCCTGCGACATCTGCCTGTAGTTGATCTCGGGCCCAGTGCCCTGTGTGCCGAAATTCGTGTCCTGGAACACGGCGTGGAAGGGATTCGGATTGGTTGCGGAAGGAGCTTTGCTCCAGGCGATCGACACCCCCTTCTTGCTTTGCGGAGGCGCGTTGGTGATCGTCTTGCCGCCGGGCCCCGCGTTGTCCGACGACAGCAACACCTCTTTCGTGTGACAGCTCGTGTCGCAGATGGGATCGTCGGCAGCGGGCGGTCCGCCCGATCCCTCGCATTGCTCGCCCACGGAGAGGATTCCATCGCCGCAGACCGCTGCAGGAACGTACCGATGCATCGAGATGCCGACTTGGAGCGGGTCCGTGACGATGGCGACCGTGGCGCAACCAACACCGTATGGTGTGTTGTTCTTGTAGCCGACGACCTGGAAGACGAGCTGTCGCGAAGCGTCGATCGGCAGGATGATGTCGCCGGTGCAAAACACGCCGTTGGCGGGGCAGGGTGAGCCATCGGGTGATGTGCGAGCGAGCGATGCCTGTGCGACCGTGTCTTGGGGGAGGTCGACAGGCACGAGGCCGGAGGTTCCGCCCGATGACGACACGAGGCCCGACGAAGCGCTGCAGGTTCTGCCGCCTGCGGCATCCACGACGAACAGGGTCGCGTTGTCGAGGTCGTCGAGGAGCGCTTTCGGGGCGGTGATTCCCAGCCCCACCGTGGCGTTTGCGCGCGGACGCGCGTGGTCGGAGCAGCCGACGGCGGCCGAGCAGGCCAGAGGCAGCACAACCCACTTGGAAAGGCCGGACATGCGCGCAGTCTAGCTCGCTGACGACGTGGGCGGGAAGGACGATGATGGTCAGTACGCGTTGGCGCGGTCCGTCGCGTCGCGCCGCGCTGGTTGCTGCTGGTTGCGGTTTGCCGGCGCCGCCGACGCCGGTGCGCGCTGCGCGTTCTGGTTCTGACCGTGCGGTGGGCTGAGGCGGGCCAGCTCTGCCTCGGCGCGTTCTCGCTGGCTTTCGATCTGCGCGAGCTCGCTCAGGTACTGGCGTGCGCGCGGGTAGTCGCCGAGGATGCGGGCGCAGGCAGCGGCTTCCCAGCGGGCCTGGATCGCGGTGCTGGTCGAACCGAACCGCGCCATCACCGATTCGAAACGCGGCAGGGATTGCGCGCAGCCTGCGCTGTTTCGGACGGACTTGGCGGCGTAGAACATGGCCGAAGCGGCGTTTGCGCCCCCCTGTTGTGCAACGTTGTCGAAGGCCCGATACGCGTTCGCGAAGTCACCAGCCTGGTACATGGCCATCGCAGCGGCGTAGTCGTCAGCAGGGGGCACCGTACCCGCGGGGGCCTCGGCAGCCTCGTTGCCGACGGCTCCGGCTGGTGGCGCAGCCCCTGCGTGCTGCCTGTCCGCCTCCGCCATGAGGCGCTGCGCTTCGGCGACGCGCTGGTCGCGGCGGTCGACCTCGGTGTTGTCGGAGTCGGCTCCGGCCTTCGCACGACGATCTCGCGCGGGTTCCGAATCGGACGGACGAGGCGCGCCTTCTGCGCGCGGGTCGAGGGAGCCTGCCGCCGCAAGGGGCGCGAGCTGATTGGGAACGGACCTCGGGCTGTCGTCGATCTGCTCGCGCTCTGGAACACCCTGTTCGGTCACCCGAACCGTACCAGGCAGACCGCTGCCGGGCCGTCCACGAAGAAGAAGGAGGCTCGACCCGATCATCAACAAGAGCAACGCCGCCATGGCGAGCTGGGGCCGCATGGCATAGCTGCCTGCGACCGAGATCCATCGTCCCACGCGGCTGGGCCAAGGCATCCGACGCTGCGCGGCACGCGCCGCTTCCATGACCCGGTCGCGCACGTGCGCCGGCGGCGACACGAGCGGCAGCGACACCGCGCGCCGTGTGGAACGCAGGTTGGCAAGGACCTCGGAGCAGCGTTCACAACGATCCATGTGGCGCCGGGCAGCGGCGAGCTCCTCGCTGTCGGACAGGTCTCCGTACAGCACATCGAGGACGATCTGGTCGAACTGCTCGCAATCCATGCCTATGGATCCTTCACCCGGCCCGACGCCGGGATCGATGTATCATCGAACTCGCGCAGGGCTTCCTGGAGACGCTCGAGAGCATAGCGCATCCTGCTCTTGACGGTGTTCTCGGGCGTGTCGGTGAGCTTGGCGATCTCCTTGAAGGGCAGGTTGGCGAGCTCCCGCAGCAGGAAAACCTCTCGCTGGTCATCGGGCAGCGCTTCGATCGCGCGTGTGATGACCTTGCGCAGCTCGGATGCGATTGCGCTGCGCTCCGCCGACGCGCTTGGATGGGGGTCAGCGGTCTGCTCGGCGTGGCTCCGGCCGTCGTCGCAACGTGGTTGCTCGAACGAGTCGTGGTTCCGGAGCGACAGCTTTCGGAGATGATCGATGCATAGGTTGCGCGCGATGGAATAGATCCAGGTGGAGAACCTGGCCTCATGCTTGAACTCTGAAGCGTTCTGCACGACGCGCAGCAGCACCTCTTGAAGGATGTCTTCCGCGGCGGGGCCGGACCGTACGAACCGGAGCGCGAAATTGTACAAGGCGCCCTGGTAGCGATCGACGAGCTGCCCGAACGCAACGACGTCTCCCCGCTGGAAGCGCAGCATGAGAACCTCGTCGGTGACTTCGTGCAGGATCCGGGTCGCCAAGAGGGGGGGCCCTTCAGGTCTGGTCGACGCGCCCGATGCGTTCGGGGGTGACAGGATGGGACGGCAACCTCGACCATGGGGACCTCGAGCGCGGCGGTGCGCAGGCGATCAGACGCAACGCATGCACAAAAGATCTGGACAACGGCGAGGTTGACGGTGACGGGCGGTCGGGGTTGGGCATGGGCTGCCACATGATGATGGATCCCGTGTATACGCGAAGCAGCGTCCGGGGCTCAACTGGGGCGACTGCGAGGCCGCCAGGATCCGGACTTGAAAGGCGAGCCGGCACAAACTAGACTGACCCCGCTTCCGTACCAGTCCCCGGCGCATGCATGTTCCGGGGGGGCTACCTCGTCAAAGAGTGCAGGGGTCAATGATGGCGCGTATATTCACACGAGTTGTTGTGCTTCTGGCATTGGCGGTTGCGGTCTTGACCCTCGCGTTGGGGCCAGCCACCGCGCAACCTTCGCGTTCCACCCCCGCTCGACCCGCCGCGTCGGCGTCCTCCGCCGCTTCCGCCGGGCCTGCTGCGTCGGCGGCAGGTTCTGCCGTCCCGGCATCGAGTGCCGCGCCCGCCACCTCTACACCCGCATCGGGCGCGTCGGGCGCGGCTCCGGCCTCCACGCCGATGGATGGAGCGGCCTACGCGGTGCGGCTGCGCGATCTCGAGCAGCGCATCGACGAGCTCAAGGAGCAGATCCGGCGCAGCCACACACGGCTTTCCCTGCTGTCCGACACGATCCTGGGCGGCGGTGTCGCCGGGTCGCGCGCGGAGATTACCTTCGTCAACGAGATGTCCGGCGCGTTCCGGCTGACCCGCGCGGTGTTCATCCTCGACAACGCGGTGCAGTACAACAAGAGCGACGACTCGGGGTCGTTGTCGGACCAGCGAACGATTCCGGTCTACTCGGGCGCCATCCCGCCAGGCGACCACACCCTGCAGGTTCTCATCGAGCTGCGGGGCAACGGCTACGGCGTCTTTTCCTATCTGCGAGGCTACAAGTTCGAGGTCCGTTCGAGCCATTCGTTCACGGTGGTCGAGGGCAAGGCTGCGACCATCCAGGCCACGGCCTACGAAAAAGGCGGCGTGACCACCCCACTCGAGGAACGGCCCGCGATCCGCTATCTGGAGCGGATCGACGCCATCAATGCGTTGCCGAGCGCTGCGCCGCAGCCGTCCTCCGGCGCCGGCGTGTCCGGGGGCATCTCGATCGGGGGGAAGTAACGTGCGTACCTTGCGACTCGCGGCGGGGGCGGCCTGCGCGGCTGCTCTCCTCGTTTCCGCCCATTCGGCGAGCGCCATCTCGGCCGAAGACGCGCTGGCGGCGGCCCAGCGTTCCATCTCCGAACAGCAAGGCGGCGTGGGCCGCATCAAGTCCAGCATGACGACCACGCGCCGCGGTGAGCGCACGGCCGAGCAGCGTTTGGCCGATGCCGACCTGTTGTACCGCACCCGCGACTATGAGCGGGCCTCCGTCGTCTTCAGCGAAATCGTCGAGAAGTACCCCGACCAACCGACCGTGTACGCGGAGGCCTTGAATGGCCTGGCGGAGACGTACTACCAGTCCAAACAGTACCTGTCCGCGAAACGGATCTACCAGCGGATCGTCGCCGAAGCCCCGAGCTCCCGCCGGTTGGCCGCCTACCGCGGCCAGGCGATCGCGCGGCTCACCGACATCGCCCTGCGCACGCACGACGTGGTAAGTCTCGACGACCTGTTCGCCCGGCTCAACCAGGAACCGCCGTCGAGCGTCGAGCCGATGATCGCGTACGCCAGAGGCCGCGTGCTGCTCGCGAAAGGCGACTACGACGGTGCGCGCAGGTCGCTCCAGGCGGTTCCGGCCAGCGCAGCGGTCCACCATCAGGCCATGTACCTGCTGGGCGTGCTGGCGCTCAAAGAGGCCCAGGCCAAGCTGGCGGCTGCACCAGCGAACGCCGCTGCCGCGCCCGGCGCGGATACGCCTGCGACTCCTCCCGCCAAGCGGGGCGCGTATGTCGCCGCGATCGACGCATTCGCGGCTGTGACCCGTCTTGCGGGCGACACGCCCGACCATCAGCACATCGTGGACCTCGCGTGGCTCGCTGTCGGGCGCCTGTTGTTCGAGTCCGAGCAGTATCGCGCGGCCGTGGATGCGTACGAGCACGTCGACCGCAAGTCCCCCGAGTTCGGCACGATGCTCTTCGAGGTGGCGACAGTCTACGTCCAGATGGGCGACATGGTGCGGGCCCAACGCGCGCTGGAAGTGCTGTCGCTCATCGATCCGGACAGCGCCGACGCTGCCGACGCCGGGCTGCTGCGGGGGGACCTCGAGTTGCGAGCCGGGCAGTTCAAGAACGCCCGCACGACGTTCGAGGGAATTCGGTCCCGCTTCGACCCGATGCGCGAGAGCGTCGACAAGTTCCTCGGCTCCACGAGCGATCCGGCGGTGTACTACGAGCGTCTCATCGAGCAGCAGCTCGACGTTGTCGAGACCTCGGGCGGCCTGCCGCCGTTGGCAGTGTTGTGGGCACGTGAAGCGGACGACGGTCCCGAAGCGTTCGCGGTGGTGGACGAGGCCGTACAGACGCGCAAGCTGCTTCGGGGGGCGCAGGATCTGGCCTCGCGACTTACCATCGTGATGACCTCACCTGGGAAGGTGCGCGCTTTTCCTGACCTGATGGCGGGCGAGCAGGCTGCGACGGCGGTGATCAACGGGCTCATGCGTGCGCGTGGCCTGCTCGGCCAGGGGCTTGACGACGTGGAGCCGTCGGAAGTGTCCGGGGAGCTCGCACAGGTGCGAGCAGAGCGGCGCGCGCTGCAGAGTAGCGTGTTGCATCTGCCGGTAAATCCCGGTGACTTCCAGCGCCGCGAGAACGCGGCAGCGTCGCAATGGAATCGCCTGTCACAGAAGCTCCAGCAATTCGAGCTCGAAACCGACAGGCTGCAGGCCGTGGTCAACGGGTTGGAACGGGTCGTGGCCGACAACGGCGCACGCGGTGTGGTCCGCGATGCCGAGTCGACCGCGCGAATCAAGGCCGACCTCGACGCCACCAAGGCTGCGATCGCGTCCTACCGCAAGCAGATTAACGAGTTGCGGCGTCTTGTCCAAGGGGCCCGGCTCACCGCGAGCGCCAGCGACAGGTCGGTGTACGACGACGACAACGTGCGCGCTCGCTACAAGAGGGCCATCGCACGGGAGATGCAGCTTGTCAGCCAGGGCAACGCGGGCGCCAAGGCGGGGGCCTGGGCCGGGCGCGCTGCAGCGTTGTTGGCGCAGGCGGACCAGACCGAGGCGCAGGCGGAGGCCGTTCGCAAGGAAATCGAAGAGCAGGTCGACAAGAAAGCCAGCGCCTTGCTCGCCGACATCATGGCGGAGCAGGCGCGCATCTCCGACTATGGTGCGCAGCTCGACGTGCTCGACCAGGAAGCCAGGCTCGTGGTGGGCCAGGTCGCCCAGCGTAACTTCGGGATCGTGCGCGATCGTCTTCGCACGATCGTGGTTCGGGCCGATGTCGGCATCACCGAGGAGGCGTGGGAGGCGCGCGAGGAGCAACAGCTACGAGTGCGCAATCTGCAGACCGAGCGCGCGAGGTCGGAGCGACTGTTGAACGAAGAGCTTCGCGAGGTTCTTGACGACGCGGCGAACGAGTAGGTGGGGTTGGTTCCGCGTGACGGCAGCAGACGGGAGCATGCATGATGGGGCGTGAGAAACGAGCTTGGGGGCAGCGCACGGCAGGGTTGGCCTGGTTGCTGGGCACCATGGTCCTGGCGATTGCCCCGGATGCGTTCTCGCAGGCGCAGCGGGGCAAGAAGCCGCCGGCAGCCGCGGAAGAGCCGCCGCCTCCGCCGGTCAACGATCCGGCCGACGGCACGCCGCTCGATGACTCGTTGCGGGAGCTGTTCACGGCCGACGGCAAGCTGGCTGGTTATGCTGACGCGAAATCCGCTGGTGGCCGCAAGGCGGTTGCGCAGCTTCCACCGCCGTCGGCTGCGCAGATCAAGTCGCTCGCACGCATGCAGACCGAGGCGGAGGCGTACGAGAAGGCCGCCAAAGACTACCGCGACACCATCACCCGGATCGTCACGCAGCACTACGAGACTCGTCGCCATCGCATGCTCGCTGGCATGGACCGCGAGATCACGATCGAGCAGGAGGCGTTGGTCAAGGCGCGCAACGAGGCGATCGCGCGGCTCGAGGCGTTCGTGGAGCGTTACAGTGGACCGAACGCGCAGCCCGAGGTTACGCCCGACGCGATGTACCGTCTCGCGGCCTTGTACGACGAACGCGCCCGTGCGAGCAGCGCAACGGACATCAGCGGAGGTCTGAAGCCCGCGATTGCGCTGTACAAGCGCATCATCCGCGAGTTCCCCGACTATCGCGAGCTGGCCGGCGTCTACTACTACCTCGGCCACGCGCTGTACGACTCGAACCGTCTCGAGGAGGCGCAGCAGGTCTGGCGTTCGCTGGTCTGCCACAACCAGTACCCGTATCCGGTTCCGACCGACCCGGCGGATCCGGATCGCGATATCATCAAACCGTTGCCGCAAGATCACGACCAAGCGTTCTGGTCCGAGTGGCATCGTCGCTACCCCACGCCCGAGACGTTGAAGACGGGCGGGCAGACCAAGGGGCGCAAGGCCAAGGGCAAGTCTGGCGCGGTGGAGACGCTGGAATCCGACGAAACGGTGTTTCTGGATCCGTTTCCGAACACATGCACGCCAGTGCCCCAGAAGACCGAGCCGGGGCGCGACCCGCGATACCTCGCTGAGGTGTGGTGGAAGATCGGCGACTGGTACTTCGACGAAGTGGACCCCCACGCGGGCCCGTTCAGCTTCAACCGAGCCGTGTCTGCCTACCGGCACTCCATGGCCGCGTCGTCGGTCGAGAAGGGCGTGCTGTACGGCGTGTCGATGTACAAGCTGGCGTGGACGTACTTCAAGCAGCAGCGCTACGAAGCTGCGACACGCCAGTTCGTGGACTTGCTGCGCTACACCGACGACGTGCAGAAGCGCACGGGTGACCCCGGGGCGGATTTCCGATCCGAGGCGTACACGTACATTGCCGGGTCGGTGACCTACCTCGACTTCGCTGGTCCTCCGGAGAGCGAGCCGTTCGTGCCGCGTCCGGATGCCATCGATCTGTACGGCAACGAGCCCGCGAAAATGGAAGAGAAGATGCGCGTGGCGATCACGCGCGTTCAAGACGCGACACTCATCCCGCAGGACCAGCCGTGGTCCGTGAACATCTACAAGGCGCTGACGGACGAGTTCAAGGATCTGAACCAGGCGCATAACCGCATCGACGTGTCGGAGCTGATGCTCCAGCGGTGGCCGATGAGCCGTGACGCTCCGGAGATCCAGGCCGGCATCGCCGACACGTACGAGGAGATGGCGCGTCTGTCTCGCGAAGGAACGGTGGAGCGAAAGGAAAACGCTGCGAAGGCGCTGGAAGCGCGCAGCAAGCTCGCGGTGTACGTGGGCAACTCGCCGTGGGTGCAGGCGAACAAGGACGACCCCGAGGCCCTTCAGCTCGCCGAGCGCCTGGTGCGCGGAGGGCTTCAGCGCGCTGCCGCCGAGCACACGAACATTGCGCGTCAGTACGCCGAGAACGCCAGGAACATGGGCGACGCGAAGGAGCGTAACGCGGAGTACGCCCGTGCCCTGCAGGAGTATCGGCTCGCGGAGAAGGCGTGGGCGAGCTACATCGCGCAAGACGAGAACGCGTCCGACGTGTACGAATCGCGATTCTGGCTCGCGGATGCGAGGCATGGGATCGTCGAAACGAAGGTGGCGATGGGAGTGACGCCGACGGGGCAAGATGTGCTCAAGGCGCGGCAGGCTGCGATCGAGGTGCGAGATTCGAACGAAGACGATCGCTTCCAGTTCCCTGCGGCCTACTATGCGGTGAACCTGGCCTTCCTTGTGCGCGATGATCGCCTGCGCGTGGCGCGGGAATCCAACGGGGCGCAGGGCCTGAAGGAGCGGACGGAGCTGGAATTCGCTGGCGAGGGCAAGGAGAAGAAAGTGGTCAAGGCGGAGTTCCCCGCCGCGGTCAAGTTCCTGAACCTGTCGCAGCAGGAGTACATCGACCGTGTGCCGCCGGACAAAGACCAGGGCAACAAGGCGGCGATGTTCCGCTTCCAGATCGCTGAGTCGTACTTTTTCTACGGTCAGTTCGACGAAGCCCAGAAGCGCTATGAGCCGATCTACAAGGAAGACTGCGGCAAGACGGAGTACGGCTACAAGGCGTGGGAACGTCTGCTGACGATGAGCAACCTGCAGGGCGACGTGGAGCAGAGCCGCAGGTTGGCGGAGGAGCAGCAGGCCAAGAGCTGTGCGGTGAGCGAGGAGCAGAAGACGGCCGCGACGTTGTTGATCAACCCGACGTTGCAGGAGGCTGCATACCGCGACGCGCGAACGGCATTCGAAGAAGCGAAGAAAATGAAGGACGGGCCGGAGCGCGAAGCCATGTGGCGCAAGGCGGCTGCTCTGTACAAGACCGCCCTGGAGAAGGCGCCGGACCGCGACGAGGCGCCGGAAGCCGCCATGAACGGCGCGTACTGCTACAAGCAGGTGGGCGAGTACGACAAGGCCATCGAGATGTACGAGCTGTTCATCAGCCGCTACGGCGACGAGAAGACGCTCGCCAGGCTCGAGAAGGGCGACGCCAAGGCGCGTCCACCGGTGGCCGCCGATCCCGAGAAGTACAAGGACCGCGTCAAGTACCTCAAGATGGCCTACGACGCGCTGTCGTCCGCGTATGTGTTGTTCTTCAACTACCGGAAGGCTGCCGAGGAGTACGACACGATCTCGCAGATCGAGCGCTTCGAGCAGAAGGACCGGAGAGACGCCGCCAGGAACGCGTTGACGCTCTACGCGAACATGGGCGACCAGGCGAAGATCGACGCTCTCCGCAAGCGGCTCGTCGCGCTGGGGGCTTCGCCGGAGGAAAAGGCGGAGGCGGACTTCATCGTGGTGAAGGCCGACATGAACGCGTGGGACGAGCGCGGGCGTGACGAGGGCGCCAACCGTGCTGCCCGGCAGCGAGCCATCGGATCGATGACGCGCTATCACGACGCCAACAAGAACAGCAACGACGCTGCCAAGTTCGTCGTCCTTGCGGCGTACAACGTGGCGAAGCTGAAGCGGGCAGGGAACGAGACAGGCTACCAGGAGTGGTACAAGAAGACGATCGCCGCCTTTGAGAAGTACAAGGCCACGGCGCCCATGAAGGACGGCAAGAGCACGGCACTCGGTTCGGAGCAGGCGGCCAAGGCAGCCGAGGCGGAGTTTGTGCTGCTCGACGCCGAGATCCGCGAGAAGTTTGACTATGACACGGGCCACCACCGCTACGCGGGCACGACGGTCGACGTGATCAACGACTATCGCAAGGACGCCGCCGTGGCGAAGCAGTACCACGACAAGCTGCAGCACGTGATCGACGCGTACCTGTCGCCCGACTGGGTGGTGGCGGCTCGATCGCGACAGGGGTCGCTGTACGATTCGCTACGCACAGGCCTTTACAACGCGCGGCCGCCAAGCCTGAAGCTGTACTCCGACAAGGAAGAGAAGCTGCTCAAGAAGCTCGAGGAGAGCGACAACCCAGCCTACCAGGAAAAGGCCGACCAGTTCCGCCAGAACCGCATCGAAACCTGGCGACAAACGCGCGATCGCGAAATCACGGACGCCGACAAGGTCATGGTCAAGAGATTCGTTGAGTCGTACGTGCTCGGGCGCAAGTACAACGTCAGCAATCCTGCGGTGGACCACGCGGTGGAACGTCTCGCGTTCTTCACCGAGATCCTCGGTGACGACAAGATGCGTGAGTACTCGCAGGGCATCGAAGGGTTCACGTACACCGAGCGCATGTTCCTCAGGAGTCGGCCTGGCATCACGCGCCAGCCGGACGTGCAGCCCATGCCCAACCCGCTTCCGGTGGTGCCTCAATGAATACGACGACGATGCGAAACGCGCTCGGCGTGGTGGTAGTCGGGGGGGCGCTGCTCGCCGGCGCCGCGGTGCAGGCATGCGGCGGCGGCAGCGCGCAGAAGGCGCCGTCCACCGTGCCCACCAGCGCAGCGAGTGCAAAGCCAGGGCAATCGGTGTCTGCGGACACCGGCCAGCAGGTCGGCGTCAGCGACGCTCCGTCGTCCGCGGGTGTCTCTGCCGCCGAGCGTCCGAAGATGAACGACGCGGCCAAGGGGCCGTACATGCAGGCGCTGGAAGCGTTTGCGCGTGGAGACCTGGCGGGCGCCAAGACGCTTTTCAACGACGCGATCAGCAAGGATCCGAAGGCATACCAGGCGCACTATTCGCTCGGGGTCGTGCTCGAGCGCATGGGCGATCCGGGTGCGCTGCAGCACTACCGCGAGGCGTTTGCGATCGTGCCCGACTATGAGCCGGCGCTGACGGCCTATCCGCTGTACCTAGCGCGGCGCGGCAACCTCGGCGAAGCCGACCAGTTCCTGAGCGACAAGCACGCCAAGATGCCGAAGTCCGCGGCGATCACGGCAGCGCTCGCCGAGGTCAAGTCGATGCAGCGCGACTCCGGGTCGGCACAGCAGCTCGCGCAAGAGGCGCTGAAGCTCAATCCGAACTACGCACCTGCGATGGTGACGCTCGCGCGTGACCACTACCGGAATCGTCGACTGGACCTTGCGCAGTACGCCCTGCAGGCGATCCTCGATGGGTTTGGGCCGGAGAACCCGCCACGCGAGAAGGACAACCCCGAGGCGCGCTTGCTTCGTGCGCTCATCTTGAAGGAGGAGGCGCGCCGCGCCGCGGCGATCGCGGAACTCGAGCGCGTGTACCAGGCCCGGCCGGACATCGTGGACGCGGCTGTGCAGCTCGGCACCTACTACCTTGAGTCGGGCAACGCGGACAAGGCCATGCCCCTGCTTCAACGCGCGTTGATGTACGACAAGGACAACCTCGTGGCGCACTTGAACCTGGGGGACTGCTACCGGCTCCTGGGGCGCCCGGCGGACGCGAAGAAAGAGTTCGACTGGGTGCTGGCAAAGGACTCCACGCAGGTGCAGGTTTACTACAATATGGGGCTGCTCTATCTGTTCAGCGCCAACGTGCCGGGCATGACCCCGCTGCAGCAGGCTGATGCCGCCATTCAGTCGTTCGAGAAATTCAAGGCGCAGCGGGCTCGCACGGCCACGGCCGAAGGCGACGACGTCGAGCAGCTCATCACGCAGGCCAAAGCCAAGAAGGGCGCCATCGAAGCGAACGCGTCGGCAGCTACGCCGGCGGCCCCCGCGTCCGGCAGTGCAGCCAAGCCCGAGGGGTCCACATCCAAGCCGACGTCCGCGCCTGCGGCGTCCTCGGCCAAGCCCGCCTCGAGTTGACGTGCTGCAGCGAAGCGAAGGAGAGAACGATGAAGTTCTGGTGGTCGGGATGGGCGAGTTTGATGTTGTTGACCCTCGCGTTACCTGCCTTCGCGCAGAAGAAGGCGCCTCGCGAGATCACTCTGGGTGAGATCCGGATCGTGGGGCGCGTCCAGCGGCCGATCGCAGCGGTGGACGTCGCCCGGATCCGTCCGTCGATCACGCTTTCTGAGATACGCAAGCCGTTCGTGGACCGGATCGAGCAGGCGACCTACAAGGAGCCGTTCTAGGGCGTGTGGGCGCTGATCGCCGCGGCTGCGAGCTGTCTTGTTGCGTCGGCCTGGTCGGTGATGCACCTGCTGACCGTTCATGGCTCCGTGCGGTACGACCCGTCCCGGCTGCGTCGGGCCTTGCGCGATGGCGTCCCGGTCGCGCATCTGGCCCGGCTTTGGCAAAGAGAAAACGATTGCGCGGAAGGTGCGATCGTGGAAGCCGTTGCGGGGGCTGCGGATCTCGATGGGGCCCGGCGTGCGGTCAACGAGGCGCTGCTGGACCTCGACGGGCAGCTTCCTCGCGAGACGCCGGTTCGGGCGACGTGTCTGCGCGTGACGCTGCTGGGGACGGTGCTTGGGGTGGCATTGCTCGTGGCGAGCCGGCAAGCTGCGACGGTGGCGTTGCTGGATGTGTTGGCGGTCGGGGGGGCCTCGGCGATGGTGGCGTGGACGGCCAGCTCGGAAGTGCAGCGGATGGTAGAGCGTCGACGGGAGGAGTTGGACGGGCTGGTAGACGACCTGATGGCGAGCCGGTGGGGGGCCGGGTGGGCAGTGGGCCAGGAACGATACACCCGGGCTGTCCAAGCGCGGGAACCTCGCAGGCGTCGAAGTGTCGATGGTCTCGCGCGGTGAACCAAACGAGCCCGCGTTCATCTTGCGTTGCAGGCGAGACGGTGAGAAAGTTTGGAACCTGACTTGGGAGGATTGAGATGACGCAGCCTTACGCACAGCCACCGAAGAGCCGTCCGGGGCAGATGACCGCGGTGATGCGTGCGCTGCCACAGGCGACGGGGCCGAAGGTTCTGAGGATCGGCCTGGTGCAGGGCGGTCGAGTGATCGAGGAGCGGGTCATCAAGCAGAGGACCCACGTGACGATTGGCCCGAACGAGAAGTGCATGTTTGTGCTGACGGCGCCGGGGCTGCCGTCGACCTTTCGTCTGTTCGAGCTGGTCGGTGCGGACAAGAAATCCGACTATGTTTTGAACTACCTCGACGGGATGACGGGCCGTGTGGCGCTGCAAACGGGCATTGCGGATCTCGAGACGTTGAAGGCGCAGGCGAAGCGCGGTCCGCAGGGGGCGTACCAGATCCGCTTGACGGAAGATTCGCGGGGCAAGGTGGTCGTGGGAGACACGACGATCTTGTTCCAGTTCGTCGCGCCGCCGCCTGTCCAACCCAAGCCTCAGCTTCCGGTGTCGGTGCAGTCGGGCATTTCGTCGCAGATCGATTGGCGCTTCACCATCATCGCCGCGTTCTCCTTCCTGCTGCACTTCGGGGCGGTGGGGATGCTCTATTCGGACTGGATGGATCCTGCGGTGAGCGAGGAAGTGGCGATTGCCGGGCTGCTTGAATCGATGACGAAGATGCCGCCTCCACCGCCGCTGCCCGAGCCGACAGAGACGACGGTGGACCCGAACGCGACGGGTGAGGCCAATGCATCAGCGGGTGGTGGCAAGGGTGGCGGCAAGGGCGGAGGCAAGGGCGGAGGATCGGGCAAGGGCGCCGGAGGTGGAATGAGCGAGGCTCAATTTGCAGCGCTCTCGAACGAGCTCGACCAGCTCGACATGGCGACGATCGGCGCGTTGAGCAGCCACGGTTCGGCGACGGCGGGGGTGCTCGGGAGCGGTGACGTGCCGACGGGCGACCTGTCGTCGATTGCCGCCTCGGGCGCCGGGGTTGGCGCGTCGGGGGGGACCGGGTTAAAGCTCGGTGGTGGTGGCGGCGGTGCCATCACGCCTGGAGCTGGGGGTGGAGGAGGTCTCGCCGGGATTGGTCAGACAGGTGGTGGCGGTACGGCCACGGCCGGCACGGCCGCGAAGGTGGAGGGACCCAAGCCGGTGGTTGGATCGAGCGCGTCGGTGGCTGGCGGTTCGGTCAGCAATGCCCAACGGGTGGTGGCGGGGATGACCCCTGGGTTCCGCCGTTGCTACACGAACGGTCTGGCGAGCAACCCGGAGATGTCTGGTGGCGTTCGTGTGACGGCCAAGATCGGACCGGGCGGCGAAGTGCTCTCGGTTTCAGCGACGCCGTCGGGCACGATAAGCGCCGACGTAGCGAACTGCATCGCATCGCGCGTGCGCAGCGCGCAGTTCGATCCCCCGGAAGGCGGCGCGGCCACCATCGTCATCCCGGTGACCCTGGTGCAGCAGAAGTAGTCCCAGAGAATGGGTGCCCGGGCAAACGTCAGCTTTGCGAACGGACGCTGAACGGTCTGGCTGGCTGGAGCATCCAACGGCTGAACGCTGGAGGTGCGAGCATGGTCCGGCGGCAAGAGCGGTCGGGTCAGGATCAGAACCGCGTTGACACTTCGGAGATCGTCCTCTATATTCGCTGCCTGCCTGGGAGGGCCTGGATGGAACTTCGCAAAGTCGTACGGTTGGGTTTGGCTAGCGCGCTTATCGGAGCAGGGCTCGTGGTGGGTGCCGCCTATGCGCAGGAGGCGAAGGAACCGCCGCCGACCGCAAACGACAACGCGACCATGCGTCGCGAGGTCAAGCTCAGCCCGGAGGAGCAGGTCAAGGAAGCCGAATCGATCCTCGCTGGTTTGGACACGGTCGCCAAGAACGTGCGGACCCAGCTCGAGAAGGCGCGTCAAGATCGTGATGTGGTGAAGGCATTGTGCCTGAGCGACAAGCTCACGCAGATCGATGTCGCCAAGAAGTCGGCGTCAGAGCGCATGGATGCGCTTCGCCAGGCGGTTGCTCGTCAGGATCCGGAGTTGTCGACGCACGAGTATACGATCCTGGTCGTGCTCAAGGAGCGGGGTGCGCAGCTTTCGGCCGAGGCCAATCAGTGCATCGGTGTGGAGGCAGGGTTCGTGGGAGAGTCAGCGGTGACGGTCAACGTGGATCCGAATCTTCCCACCCAGGATCCATCCGAGTATCCACCGGATGACACGATCATCTCGCAGCCGCCGGGTTGCGTGAGCTGCATTCAGTAGCAGCAGGGAACGGGGCACACAGTGCTTCACGTCGCGAAAACGTGTTACGCGGTGTTGCAGTTCGGGCACCGGCCGGGCGAACCATGAGGTGCATGAAATTTGGCTTCGGGGCGTTGGGGGTTGCGTTCCTTCTGAACGCTGGGCTCGCGTCGGCTCAGGAGCAGGTGTGGCTTCGGGATCGACGGTTCTTGGAGGGAAAGGGCTACCAGGTTGGCGACCTGGAGCTCCATCCTGGCCTTGCCGGCGAGTTCGGCTACGACTCCAACATGTTCTACCGGGCGTCGAGCGAGGATCCGATCGACGTCTACCGCCTTCGCATTACACCGTCGTTGTCCCTCGCGACGGCGGAAGCCTCCAAACGGGGAGCTGGTGGCGCCCGGCAAACGGTCGCATTCAACGGCACGGTGGCTGCGTCGTACAACGAGTTCTTCGCGCGGGATTCGGCCGAGGCGGACCGAGTGTCCAAGTTCCGCAACGTGGGCGCGCTGGCCAGCCTCGAGCTGGACATTCTCCCCAATCGCCCGTGGGGTGGGCGGCTTCATGCGAACCTGACGAGGACCATCCAGCCGTCGAACTTGAGCGACACGGCCTACGCGTACAATCGGATCTACGCTGGTGGTGGCGGGGAGCTGATCTGGGCGCCAGGAGGTGGGCTGTTCGACTGGCGGCTCGGCTACGCGTATCAGACGACGATCTTCGAAGAGGCTCGCTTCGAGTCGCTCAATAGCGGAACGCACACGCTGCGCACGCGTGGTCGTTGGCGTTTTCTGCCGCGGACCGCGTTCATGTTCGACGCGTCGCAGGGGTTCACGCGGTACTCGAACCCTGGGGCGCGGACGTACCTGCTCGACTCGGATCCGCTGAGGGCTCGCCTGGGGCTGACCGGCCTGATCACGGACCGCGTTGGTCTGCTTGCGTTGGCGGGCTGGGGGGTAACGTTCGCCCACCGCGGGAACGTGCCCATTGAGAACTACGACGGGCCGATTGGCCAGGCGCAGCTCACCTTCTACCCGACGGCCGCCCCGGACCTGACCGGTGCGCCCCGCGAAGCCATGCTTGCGATCTCGCAGATCGGCGTGGGCTACACCCGCGACTTTGCGGACAGCTACTTTGGCGGCTTCTACACGAGGGACAGGGGCTACCTCACGGTGTCGTACTTCTTCGCCGGCAAGCTGCTCACGTCGCTGCGGGGCGGGATTTCGAGGGTGCATTACCCCACGCTCTATTATCCAGCGGTCGCTGGTGCCCCCGCGGTTCAGCGCACCGGGCCCTTCAACGAGCAGCGCTACGACGCCTTGCTTTTCGCCGAGTATCGATTCGCAGACAGCGTGGGCGTCAATGCCACGGTGGGCTACGAGCAGAACGACAGCCGAAACCTGCCGGTGGATGCAAACAACCCGGCCGCGGTCGACGATCTTTCCTGGCAGCGGTTCCAGGCGCTGCTCGGCGTCCGCTGGTTGATGTAGCCGCAGCTCCAACCTGGAGCGCAGCATCCATGATTCATCTGTTGTACGTCGTCCTGTTCGCCCTCGTGTTCGTCGCGGGCGGATGCGCTTCGCCGCAAACGAACACCGTGACCCTTCCCCCGCCGACACAGAGCACCACGCTCGGCCCCGGTGACGTCTTCGAGATGAACATCGTGGGAGAGGACAAGCTGCCCACGACCTACATGGTTTCGCCCGATGGTTCGGTTGATTTTCCGTACGTTCATCGGATGCATGTGGAGGGCATGGAGCCGCAGGCGGTCGTCGACGCGCTCCGCACCGCGCTGATCTCGCAGGGCTACTTCAAGGATCCGAGCGTGATGGTGCGGGTCACGGAGTACAAGAGCAAGGTGGTCAGCGTGCTTGGCCAGGTGAAGAACCCGGGCACATTTCCCCTGGTCCCCGGGTTCACGCTGGTTCAGGCGCTATCGAGAGCTGGTGGTCCGGATGCGGTTGCCGATGTCAACAACATCATGCTCACGCGGACGACGGGCAAGACGAGGCGGACCATCCGGCTATCGCTGCAGTCGATCACGGAAGGGCGATCGGCGGACGTGCCGTTGCAATCGGGTGACGTGATCACGGTGGGGCAGCGCGTTTTTTAGCGGATGGTCAGACGGTGAGCACTTCGGTGTACTCGCCCCAGACGCGACGCAGGCAATCGCTGATCTCGCCGACGGTACCGCCGGCCTTGACGGCGTCGAGGAGGAAGGGAAGCAGGTTGTCGGATCCCTGAGCGGCGCGTTCGACCTGTTCGAGGGCGGCGGCAAGCGCGGCGGGATCGCGCGAGGCGCGGAACGCGCGCAGCCTTTCGACCTGATTGGCTTCGATGGTTGGGTCGACCCGGAGGACGGGAACGGATGTGGAGCCCGAGACGAACTGATTTTGCCCAACGATGATGCGTCTCTTGTGTTCGATATCGAGCTGGTACTGGTAGGCGGAGGCCTGGATTTCGCGCTGGATGTAGCCCTGGTCGATGGCAGCGACGGCGCCGCCGAGCTCGTCGATCCGGTCCATGTAGGCTCGCGCTTCCTTTTCGATGCGCGAGGTGAGGGTTTCGACGGCATAGGCTCCGCCGAGTGCGTCGACGAAGTCCGCGACGCCGGACTCATGAGCGATGATCTGCTGGGTTCGCAGGGCGATGGTGGCCGAGTCCTGGGTGGGCAATCCCAGGGCTTCGTCGTAGCTGTTGGTGTGCAGAGACTGGCAGCCGCCGAGCACCGCGGCGAGGGCCTGGACGGCGACACGCACGATGTTGTTGTACGGCTGTTGTGCGGTCAGCGTCATGCCCGCGGTCTGGCAGTGGAAGCGGAGGGCCTGTGCGCGAGGCGACTTCGCGCCGAAGCGATCCCGCATGATGGACGACCACAGTCGTCGGGCCGCGCGGAACTTGGCAACCTCCTCGAGGAAGTTGTTGTGGCCGTTGAAGAAGAAGCTGAGCTGCTCGCCGAACTTGTCTACGTCGAGCCCGGCGGATACGGCGGACCTGACGTACTCGATGCCGTTGGCGAGGGTGAAGGCGACTTCTTGGACAGCGTCGCAACCTGCTTCGCGCATGTGGTAGCCGCTAATGGAGATGGTGTTCCACTTGGGGACCTGTGCGCCGCAGAAGGCGAAGACATCGGCGACCAGGCGAAGCGAGGGACGTGGGGGAAAGATGTACGTACCGCGAGCGATGTACTCCTTGAGGATGTCGTTCTGGATGGTGCCGCGAAGAACCTTGCGAGGGACGCCATTCTCCTCGGCGACGGCGATGTAGAGGCACAGCAGGATCGCGGCGGTGGAGTTGATGGTCATCGACGTGGAGATCTTGTCGAGGGGTAGTCCACGCAGCAGGCGTCGCATGTCATCAATGGAGTCGATGGCGACGCCGACCCGTCCGACCTCGCCGGTGCAGCGCGGGTTGTCGGAGTCGAGACCCATCTGGGTTGGCAGGTCGAAGGCGACGCTCAGGCCGGTCTGGCCTTGGGCGAGGAGGTAGTGATAGCGTTCGTTGGATTCATCGGCGGTGCCGAAGCCGGCGTACTGCCGCATGGTCCAGTGGCGTCCGCGGTACATGTTGGGCTGCACGCCTCGCGTGAAGGGAGGCTCGCCGGGGAATCCCAGGTCGCGGCAGGGGTCGAAGCCGATGCGTTCGAGGTCATCGGGGCCGTAGAGGTCGGCGGGGTCGTAGCCGCGGGCCAGGAGACCTGGAACGGGACGTGCGGGGGCTTTGGAGGCGGACGCAGCGAGGGTGTGTGCGCGCCATTCGGCGAGCAAGTCGGCGTAGGACTTGGAAGCGGATTCGCTCATGATGCATCACCTGTTGTGGAGTTTGTCGGTGCGGAGAATGCGCAGCAGCGAGGCCGCGGCCGATCGTGCTAGGCGATCGGCGGTGCGCGTGGCGATCAGGGTATCGGTGAGTCGATCGGCAGCGATCAGCATGGCAGGGCGCCCGGAGAGGCGAACGGCGACGATGGAGATCTCGTCGGCCGGTGGGTCGAAGAGGCTGGCGAGGACACGGTCGGCCTCGGAGGGGCCGGGATCGCCGAGGAACCAGCCCTTGTCGCAGGCATCGGATAGGGCCGACGGTTGGCCCCTGGGGATGACGACGTCGCGGAACGGCTTGGCGAGCGCGACATCCTGCGAGCAAGCCCAACCCAGGAAAGCGTCGCGTCGGACGGCAAAGACAGCGACTCTGCCCGCACAAGAAAGCATGCCGCGGAGCAGAGCACGGACGACCGCGTCGCGGGATGCGGCTTGCTCGAGGCAAGCGAGTGCTTCGTCGAGGCCGATGGCGTCGACCGCTGGTGCGGGAAGCGAGGTGAACGTCGGGGGAATAGGAGGGCGCGGCAGCGAGCCGCGGGCGAGCTCGTTGGGGTCATGCGTGGCGAACCGGGTTGCGGCGGCGGCGGCGATTGCGTCGGGGTCCAAGACGATGGCGTCGTGGGTGATCCGGCTGGCGTCTTCCTCGGACGGGGCGGAGCTGGTGGGGGGCATCGCCTTGGGGGCCTGGCTTCGTCGCACCAGGGGGATGGGCATGTCGGAAGATCGTCTTGCAGCCTGCAGGGCGATGGCTGCGGTGACGGAGCCGAATGCCGGGGTGTCGGTGCGTTGCGGCGGGCTGTCTGGGGAGAAGGGCCGGGGGAGTCGATCCTCTTCGCCGAGGGCGCGCTCGATCTCGTTGATGGCCTCGTCGATCAGCGACACGCGTGCGTAGGCGACTCGCACGGGAGAATGCAGATGGAAAGCGATCTCTGTGGGCACATGGGTATCGAACGGATCGGCGGCGGCGACGTGGACGACCGCGGAGAATCGGTCGGCACGAAGGGGAACAGCCAGGAGGCTGGCGCACAGTCCGCGGGGAAGGCGGGCGACCAGATCCAGGTTGGGGACGACTTTGGAGACGGTGGGTAGCCCAGCGCGATGGACCTCGTGGTCGATGGTGGATTCGTCGATGGCGCCGCGCAGGATGAGTGCGTGGAGGAAGTGGGTATCGGAAGTGAGGTGAGCGAAGAGGGCGATGTGCAGCTCTTGTACGGGAAGCGCACCCGACGACAGCAAGCGGCGGCCGAGCTCGATCGTCACGGCGGAACGATAGACGCGTGGAGGAGACCTGTCACGGCTGAGGAGGGAACTGGAAGACGACCTCGGTATTGCGAACGAGGCCGAGCTCGTCACGAGCGATGCGCTCGACGGCCTTGGGGTCTTCCTTGAGCTTCTGGATCTGGCGCTGGAGCTGCTGGATTTTTTCGTTGATGGCGGCGTTTTCTTCGCGGACCTGGTGCAGCTCGGACTCCAAGCCGCGGAGCCTTGGCAGGCCATCGGGGGCGAGCATCATGGCGGGAGCGCCGATCCCGGCGATCGCGAGGATGGCGACGGGCAGGCCGCGCTCCAGGAGAAGCTGAAGCTTGGACACGGGGCGAGGGTGCCACGAAAGAGGGGAGGCAGCCAAGAGCATGGCATGGTTTTCTTGGGGCCGTTGAGATTTCTCTTCGAAGGCGGGTTCCCCAGCGCCCGGAATCCGATACGATTCGCCACCCCGTTGAAGGCGTTCACCCCGAAGCGCGTGGCGGGCTTCCACGCGAAGACGTGCTCATGGACAACGACATCCTGAGAGGCGAGCTCGAGCGCTTGTTCGAGCTCGAGGAACTGGTCGAGCTCTCCCGCGACATGCTGGGACTGGCACCAGACGACGTGGGAGGAACGGCATCGAAGGCCGCGTTCTCGCGTGCGTTGGTAGAACGATGCGTGGACCTCGATCTCATCGAGGCGATGCTGGATGCGATTTCGACGCTCAAGCCGGGGTTTGACGAGAAGGTTCGCGAGGCGGTCGCGCGAAGCCTGTTCGACCATCAGGATCGGATGGGCGGTGCGGAGTTCGGGCAGTGGACCATCGTCCGGAAGATCGGGCATGGGCCGGTGGGAACGACGTACGTGGCCCGGCAGGACAGTAAGCAGGTGGTGCTCAAGATTCTGCATCCGGAGGTGATGCTGAGTCGGCGCGCCTACGCGAGGTTTGCCACCGCGATTCGCCTGCTGGCGAGGGTCAGGCACGAGGGGTTGCCATCAGGGCTATCGATAGGAAGCCACGATGGACTGGGGTACGTGGTGTACGACTACGCTGACCTGCAGCCGGTGGCGGCGCGCACCGCGCGCAGCGGCCCCATGCACATCAACGAAGCGCGATCCATTCTGCGCGGCGTGCTTGAAGCGCTGGTGGCGCTGCACGATCAGCGGTTGGTCCACGGGAACCTGAAGCTCGAAAACGTGCTTCTGGAGCGTCTGAGCGACAGCGGGCGTCATCGGGTGGTGGTGGCCGACGCGGGATACGACTTGCTGCGGCAGCTACGGGGTCCGTCGCGCGGCTCGAACGACGTGTTCGTGGTGATGGGCGACGGCAAGACGATGGCGCCGGAGCAGGTGCGTGGGGCGCGGGTGGATGCGCGCACCGATGTGTATTCGTTCGGCGCGGTGATGTACGAGGTGCTGACGGGCAAGCCGCTATTTCCAGGCAAGACGGGGAGTGACGCGGCGGCGGCGCACCTGTTGGGCAAGATAGAGTCGCCGAGCGCCGTGGCGCCCCGAGGCTGGGTGTCCAAGGAGGTATCGGACTTCGTGATGACTCTGCTGTCGCTCGACGCGCAGCAGCGTCCGAAGGATGCGCGGGCGGTGATCGAGACCTTCGAGAAGCTCGGTCGAGCCGCAGCGCCGGACAAGGCGGCGGCTCCTAGGATCACCGAGCAGGAGGTAGCGGCGAGGATCGACGCGCTCATCATTTCGCCGGAGGACGACGAAGCGGCGTCGGCGCTCGACCAGGCGGTGGAAGACGGCGCGAGCGCGGCGAAGGTTGCGGAGGCGTTCGTGATGGCGGCCGATCAGCTCGACGGCGACGATCCGGCTCGCAAGGAAGCGCGTAAGAGCCTGCTGTTCCGGGCTGCGAGGCTGTACGAGTCGAACCTGAAGAACCTCGAGGAGACCGAGAAGATCTACACGTGGATCGTGGATCTCGACGACAGTGACGAGATCGCAGCGGCAGCGCTCGAGGAGGTACGAAAGCAGCTCGGCAAGCACGAGGAAGTGATCGAGATGCTGCTGGCGCGCGCGGAGCGTGCGCAGGATCGCAACGAGAAGGCGGCGGCGATGGCGGAGATCGGCCGCATCTACGCCAAAGAGCTCGATGACAGCGCGCAAGCGGTGATGGCTTATGCGCAAGCGTTTGCGGAGGCGCCCGCGCACGAGGAGTACGCCGACGCCATCGAGCAGCTCGCGGGCAGCGACGGGTCGGCCATCGGGGAGGCGATCTCGATCCTGGTGGAGGCGACTCGCGGTGACCTGACGGTGGAGTCGAAGAACCGGCTGTACCTGAGGTTGGGCCACTGGTACGCGAAGAAGCTCGGGCGCCCTGACGCTGCGCTACCGTGCTTCCAGGCAGTGATCGCCACCGACCCGGCGAACGACGCTGCGCTCGAGGGCATGGCTTCGCTGTTCAAGTCCCTGCAGCAGTATGGTGAGCTGGGCAAGGTCTTGATGCGTCGCGCGGAGGTTGCGCCGACGGCGACGCGCGCGCGTGAGTTCCGCTTCGAGGCGGCCGAGCTTCTGGAGAGCAGGCTCAACGAGCCGGCCAAGGCCAAGGAGCTGTATGAGCAAATCCTGCTCGCGGACCCATCGCACGATAGAGCGCTCAACGCGCTGCTGCGGATCTACGAGAAAGAGTCAAACACGAAGGGGATCGTCGATTTGCTTGAGCGCAAGGCCGAATCGATGCGTGGACCGGACAAGGCCGCCACGCTGGTGCGCATCGCGCAGATGCTCGAGCGTCAGAAGGAATACAGCACGGCCGTCGATCGCTACGAGGCGGCGCTTGCCGTGGATCCCCGCAATCTCGACGCGCTCAAGGCGCTCGACGAGATCTACCAGCGCAGCGGTCACTTCAAAGAGCTGCTGACGATCTTGGAGCGTCAGATCGAAGCGGCGACCACACCAAGGCAGAAGATAGATCTGCTCGACCGGATTGCGTCGACATGGGAGCGCGAGTTCCTCGACCACGAGCAGGCGGCCAGGGCGCTGGAGCGAATCCTGGAGATCGACCCCGCACACACCGGTGCACTCGGCGGGCTGGCGAAGCACTACCGCGCGCTAGAAAAGTGGACCGATGTCGCGTCGGTGTACGAGCGTGATCTGAACGTGACCACGGACAAGGAGCGACGTCTCGAGCTGCTCCTGACGTTGGCGCGCGTGGTGCTCGAGCATCTGGGTGATCCGACGCGCGCGATGAAGGTATACGAGCAAGCGCTGGAGATCGATCCCAGGCATGCTGGGGCGCTGGAGGCGCTGGCTGGCCTTCGGGAGCAGGCGGGCGACGCGCAGGCGGCGATCAAGGCGATCGAGGCGTTGGCGGCGAAAGCGGAGAGCCCGCGGGACAAGGCCGAGCAGCTCATCCGCGCGGCGCGTATGCTCGAGGCACGCGGCGACAAGGAGGGGGCGATTGAGCGGTTCAAGGCGGCGCTCGATGCCTACCCGCAGGCAAGCGCGGCATCCGCGGCGTTGCGCGGGCTATATCTGGACCGTGGCGACGTGACCTCCGCGCTGGAGCTGATCTCGCGGGAGATCGAGTACACCGAGGCGCCAGGGGCGAAGGCGAAGCTGTGCGCAGAGGCTGCGAAGCTCGCGCGTGACAAGCTCAAGGATCTGACCCGCGCCGAGATCTCGGCGAAGGAGGCTGTCGAGTACGATCCGAACCAGGTCGACGCCCTGGCGATCCTGGGCGATCTAGCGTTCGACAACGAGCGGTATGTCGAAGCGTTGCACCGCTACGATTCGGTCGTTCCGCGTGTCGAGATGCTGCCTCGGGACTGGGCCGCGCGGACTTTGGCACGGGCGGTGGTCTGCCATGTCAAGACCGGCGCCGCCGACAAGGCGCTGTCGCTAGCAGAGAAGCTGCTGGCGTTTGCGCCTGACGACATGAACGCGTTGATGATCGTCGGCAGCGTGCTGTTCGACCATGGAGATGCCAAGAAGTCGTATCAGGCGCACCTGGGCCTGCTGGAGCGCTTCGGCGGCAAGCTGATCGGCACGGACAAGGCGACCACGCTGTATCGCCTCGGCGAATCGGCGCGACGTGCGGGAGACTCGGTCGCCGCGGTCAAGTATCTGTCCGAGGCCGCGGACATGGATCCTTCTGCCCGGGAGCCGCTGGTGGCGCTCGCGAAGGTGTACGAGGCCCGAGGCGAATGGGAAGAGGTCATCCGTGTCAAGAATCGTCGGCTCGACGTGGCCGAGAGCGACGAGCGCGTGGACCTGCTCGTGGAGGTGGGAGAGATCCTCGACGGCAAGCTGAACGACCGTACGCGGGCAGCCAAGAGCTTCGTTGCTGCGCTCGAGGTGAGGCCTGACGACCGCAAGCTGTTGACGCGGTTGATGCAGCTTTACTCGGACGCAAAGGACTGGTCGAAGCTGGTGGAGGTGGTGCTCAAGCTTGCGGACTTCGTGGACGACAAGAAGCTGAAGGCCAAGTACGTGATGACGGCTGCGATGGTGAGCGCGCAGCAGCTCAACGACGTGGACAAGGCGCTGGAGTATTTCTCGAAGGTTCTCGACCTCGATCCGACACAGGACAAGGCTCTGGAAGAGAGCATCGCGCTGCGCGAGGCCAAGGGCGACAACGAGGGTGTCGAGCGGTTGCTGAAGCTCAAGCTCGACAGAGCCACGGAGCGCGATGACCGTGTCGCTATCCTCAAGACGTTCGACGACCTAGCGGAGCTGTACCGGAACAAGCTCGGCTGGATGAACGAAGCGATCGACGCGTACGAAGCTGCGCAGATGCTCGACCCGGACAACGAGAAGCGAAACGAGGTTCTCGCGGAGTTGTACGCGTCGAACCCGTCAGAGTACCTCGACAAGGCGGTTGCGGCGCAGCAAGCGCTTCTGGCCCGCGACGGCAATCGTCGCGAGTCGTACAAGCTGCTTCGGAGGCTGTACACGGAGGCGAAGCGAGCCGACGCTGCCTGGTGTCTGTGCCAGGCGCTCACCGTGCTCGGCATGGCGGACCCGGACGAAGACCGGTTCTACAGGCGGATGCGTCCGGAGACCGCCGCACCGGCTAAGACCCGGCTGACGGATGACGAGTGGGCGAAGCACCTGATGCACCCTGATGCGGACCCGATCTTGACGTCGATCCTCGCGCTCATCGAGCCCGCGGTGTTGGCGACGAGGGCGGACACGCTGGAGAACCTCGGCTACGACACGCGCTACGCGATCGACCTGTCGTTGCACCCGTATCCGATGTCGCAGACGATCTACTACGCGGCGGGTGTGCTGGGGATGGAACCACCTCCGACGTTCCAGAACATCAACGACGAGGGCGGCATCTCCTTCCTGCACGCGCAGCTACCGAGCATCGTGCTTGGGCGCGCCGCGTTCGAGGTGGAGGTGCCCCAGCAGGTGGCGGCGTTCATCGTGGCGCGTCATCTGACCTACTACCGGCCGGGGCTGTACGTACGTCACCTGATCCCGACGGGCACGGGCCTGAAAGCTTGGGTCTTTGCGGCGATCAAGATGAACGCGCCGCAGTTCCCGATCTCGCCCGACCTCGAAGGACCTGTCACCGAGAACCTCAAGGCATTGAACGCGTACATCACTGGCCCTGCGCGTGAGCGTCTTGCGAGCCTCGTGTCCAAGCTGCTCACCTCCGGCGGCGCCCTCGACCTCAAGAAGTGGGTGGCATCGGTCGATCTCACTGCGGACCGCGTAGGCTTGCTCGTTGCGCACGACCTCGAAACGTCTGCGGAGATGATCAAGGCGTCGGACGAAAGCGCCTCGCCCGTGTCCCACAAGGATCGCCTGCGACAGCTCGTTCTGTTCTCGGTGAGCGAGTCGTACTTTGCGCTCCGCCAGGTGCTGGGCATTGGCATCGACAGCTAGCGCGGTCGCCCGGGCCGCACGGTTGCGGAAGCTCCATCAACCTTTCGAACGGCAGGCCGTTGCACGGCGCCATGACGCTGGGCGGAGCGTTCCCGTTGCGTGGCGCCCCCGGACAACGCCTTCTGTGGTGGAGGGAAGATGCCGCGGCGCTTGCTACACGGGCCCGGGACAAAGGGCCGGGGAAGGTTTCCCTCGTCGACCGGGTGGTGCTTGTCCGAGAGTGAAGCCGAGTCCGATCGAGATCATGCTGACCGACAGCGAGAAGCAGAAACCCGAGAGGCGAAGGCGGCCGCTCATGGCTCCGCACCGTGAGGTCGGGCGTGCGAAGGCTATCCTGGGGTTGGCCGCCGGAGAGAACCCGGATGAGGCTAACGTCGAAGCTGCAGCTCACGCGCGAGGTCGTTCGGAAATGGGGCAGGAGCGTCGAGCGCCACCGTCTCGCGGGGCTTGGGGACCGACCTCGCGGCGGACGTCCGGTTCGCTGTGATTCCCGACGTATCGGCGCTTCTGGGCCAGCTCGCCTGCGCCTTGCCTGACAGGGCGCACAAACCGCCATCGCTGTAGCGGTGTGGTCAGCTTGCCATCAAGCTCAAGGGGCGTGCTGCTCAACGGTCCGGGTTTGGCTCGACCTGCGCGGGTACCGGCTTGCGGGGATCTGTACCTAGAGGCCTGCGGCGGGAGCATTCCAGAGCTTCACGCCGCCGATCAGGGCGATCTCGTTCTTGACGACGATGACATGGGCGGGGAGCTGCGCCTTGATGCAGCGAGCATTGCCGCCGCCGACATACAGCGTGTCGAAGTTGAAGATGCGTTGCATCAGGTCGATGGCCCGCAACAGGCGCTTGTTCCAGCGAGCCTTGCCGGTGGCATCGAGGGCAGCCTGACCGAGGCGTTGCTCGTAGGTCTGGCCCTTCTCGAAGGGGTGGTGGCCGAGCTCGAGGTTGGGCAAGAGCCTGCCCTCGATGAAAAGAGCGGCGCCCATACCGGTGCCGAAGGTGACCATCATCTCCGACCCATGGCCGGAGATCGCGCCATATCCTTGCATGTCGGCGTCGTTGATCGTGCGGACGGGCGCGGCCAGCCGTTCCGCGAGCTGGGCTTGGATGGGCACTGCGTGCCATGGTCCATCGAGATTCGGTGCGGTGTGCGTCACGCCGTTCTTGACGACACCCGGGAAGCCGACGGAGACCCTGTCGAATGGGCGCAAGCGGTCAGCCAGATTGACGATGGCATCGAGCACTGCGCGAGGTTCGGCAGGGCGAGGGGTCTTGATGCGTATTCGGTCCGAGATGGGCTCCTGGGGGAGGCGGAAGGTCCGGCCTTTGATCCCCTGGCCGCCGACATCGACGGTGAGCGTGACAGGGATGGTGGATTCGGCGGTGGTCATGGTTTCATCCGGGCCCGTCGTCGCGGCTGACCGGTCGCGGCGGCGGCAGAGAAGGGCGTGGAGGTGCGCCGGCGATGGACCGATACAAGGCGAAGTACTGGCGCGCGCTCGCGTCCCATGATGTGTCGTGGAGCAGGCAGTTGCGGACGATCCGGGCCCACAACGCGTCGTTGCGCCGGCAAGCCACGGCGCGCCGGAGAGCATCCGCCAGGTTGGCGGGCGTTGCCGGGTCGAAGCGGAATCCGGTGCCTTGCCCGGACTGTTCGTCGACCGGACGCACGGTGTCGACGAGGCCGCCTACCGCGCTGACGACGGGCACGCTGCCGTAGCGCATGGCGTACTGCTGGCCGAGCCCGCACGGCTCGAAACGCGAGGGCATGATGAAGATGTCCGCGCCCGCGTAGACGCGGCGGGCGATCGGGTCCCCGAAGACCGGTCGGAAGGCGACGCGTGTGGGCCAGCGGGCAGCGAGCTCTGCGATGCGTCGCTCCATCTCGGCATCTCCAACGGCGACGAGGGCGAAGCGCATGCCTTCGGCGACCAGCGCCGGGATGACATCCAGGAGCATATCGATGCCCTTTTGCCAGGTGAGGCGGGAGACGGCGCCGATGATGGGTGCGTTGGAGCTCGTGTCGAGTCCGAGCTCGGCAGCGAGGGCGGTTCGGCAGGCCTGGCGGCCGGACGGGTCGATCGCGTCGTATCGCGCGGCGAGGGCGCGATCGCGCGAGGGATCCCAGGTGGATGTATCGATTCCGTTGGTGATGCCGATGAGCTGTGTCGAGCGCGACCGGAGCACGTGGTCGAGACCGCAGCCGTGCTCGGGGCGGAGCACTTCCTGGGCGTAGGTGGGGCTGACGGTCGTGACGCGGTCGGCGAAGGTGATGCCTGCCTTGAGGAAGTTGATCTGATCGTTCATGCACACGCCGTCGTCGTGCAAGGCGGCTTCCGGCAAGCCGAGCACAGCGGCGCGGGCAGTGGGGAACGTTCCTTGGAAGGCGAGGTTGTGGAAGGTGAACACGCTCGCCGCCTTGCGCCACTCGTGCTGGTCGGACAGACGCGCGTAGGCGATGGCGAGAGCGGCGTGCCAGTCGTGGGCGTGGAGCACGTCGGGCGGGCCGTCCCACAGCACTTCGGACGCCTGCAGCGCGGCTGCGCTCAGCACCGCGAAGCGCAAGTCGTTGTCGGGGTACGGCCCGGCGTCGTCGCCATAAATTCCAGCGCGTCGGAACAGCGTCGGGCAATCGAGCAGGAGCACGCGAACGTCGCCTGCGGTCATGGTCTCGAGCACTCCGACTTCCCGCACGTCGCCGCCGAGTGCGACCCAAATCGGCCGGGGCCAGGGGCGCAGCGTGGGGAGGTCGGGCCTGGTCGCGCTGGCGTGCGCCGGCGCGACGACGACGATCTCGACGCCCATCGTTCCAAGGGCCCTGGACAAGCCCTGAATGACATCGCCGAGGCCGCCCGCGCGGGCGAACGGAGCCAGCTCTGCGCTGACCATCAGCACGCGAAGGGGGCGTGGCAGGGATGTTTTCGCGTCGTATGCGTCGGCAACCATCTCAGCTACGCTCTCCGGCTTTGCGGTACGCCTCCACGAAGGCTGCGATGCGGCGCTGATCGAGGGGAAATCCGGCGCGTCCGTCTTGCCGCAGGGCCGAGCCCACGATGACACCGCTGCAGCGGCGAAGGGTGCTTGCGAGAGAATCGACGGTGACACCGCTGGCCGCGAGCACAGGGACATGCGTTCGGGCACGGACGGCGTCGAGGTGAGCAAGATCGACCGCCTTGCCGGTGCCGCGACCGGTGACGAGCACCGCATCCGCGAGCTCGCGCTCCACCAAGTCTTCGGCTTCGTCGCCCAGCGAGCGTTCGCCCAAGGGGGCGGCGTGCTTGACGTCGACGTCGCACCAGATGGCGACACGATGGGCGGCCAGTGCGGACCGCTCGCGGAGGAGGAGGTGGGCCTGGGACTCGACCATGCCCTGGTCGGTGACCTTGACGCCCGAGTTGACATTGACGCGGATGAAGGAAGCTCGCGAAGCAACGGCGACGGCCAGCGCGGCGGACCCGTCATTGCGAAGGACATTGACGCCCACGGGCAGGTCGACAGCGTCGCAAACGGCGCGAACGCAGGCGGTCATGGCGGCGACGGTGACATGGGGAACGCGTCGAGGGAAGAAGGGGACATCACCGAAGTTTTCGACAATGATCGCGTGGAATCCGGCGTCGGCGAGGGCGCGCGCATCGGCGGCGGCCCGGAGGGTGATTTCGTCGATGGTCAGCTCGCTCCTGGGGCTGCCGGGGAGAGGGGGGAGATGGATGACGCCGACGAGGGAAGGGAAGGCCCGCACGCGGTGGTCGTAGCGCGCGGGTGCGGGGCGGGTCAATGGTGTGATTGACCACGCACGCCCACGAAGCCACGGCCCACTCCGGGATCGCGGCGTACGCTCGCAGGCCATGCGCCCACGGGTGCGGGGCGGGTCGTGGCACATGGTGCGGGCGAAACGAAACCCAGGCGGCCGAACGCACCCTCGCCGTGCACGGCACATGGCCGGCCCGCGGCATCAGCGCTATGCTGGTGTCATGTCCACGGCCGTCCGACGCAAGTGCTCGATCGACCCGACCGTGTACCCGGTGGAGGAGGACGTGGGAGAGGACTCGCTGCAGACGTTCATCCTCGAGACGCTGCGGCCGTTGATTGCCTCGCTATTTGCGTGGCGAGGCAAGAAGGCGTTCGTTGGCTCGGACCAGTTCATCTACTGGGAGCAGTACAATCCGAGGAAGGTGGTGGCGCCGGACCTGTATGTTCTGCCCGGCGTGGCGCCCGAGACGCGCGTGCCGGTGTGGAAGGTGTGGGAGACGCGCGTGGTTCCCAGCTTCGCGCTGGAGATCATGTCAGAGGACCAGCGCAAGGATGTCGAGGAGTCGCCGCGTCGGTATGCGGAGCTGGGCGTGCGCGAGCTGATCCTGTTCGATCCCGAGCCGGAGACGCGCCGGGACGGGATTCGGTTTCGGGTGTTCCGACCGGTGGGCAAGCGTGGGCTGGTGCTGGTCGAGGCAACGAACGAGGATCGGGTGCGGTCCAAGGTGCTCGATGCGTGGATTCGTGTGATGGGACGGGGCTTGCAGACGCGGCTTCGCGTGGGGTTGGGGGCGAGGGGCGAAGAGCTGCTGCCGACGGCCGAGGAGCGGGCGGAAGCGGAAGCGAAGCGGGCAGAGGCGGAAGCGAAGCGGGCGGAAGCGGAAGCGAAGCGGGCAGAGGCGGAAGCGAAGCGGGCAGAGGCGGAAGCGAAGCGGGCGGAACGAGCGGAAGCCCAGGTCGCCGAACTCGAGCGCCTTCTGCGTGGGCGAGCCAAGTAGCTCACGGACGCGGAATGATCATCGGCCCTCCGTGGCCGGAAGTCGGGCAGCGGATGAGGCTCGAAAGCTCGCCGCGCGACGCGACGCTGCGAAAGCGTGCGAAGCGTGATGTGGTCGGTGGCATCGCGCCACGAACGAGCCTGCCGATTCGGAGCGTTGCCTCTTCCAGCGATAGGTTGGGCAGCAATACCCGGTCAGCAGCGGCAACTAGGGCAGACCTCGCTACAGGCCCGGCCTCGCACCAGCCGGGACGCGCGTCTTGACTTGCGGTGCTAATCGCCGCCGGCCGTGTTGTCGCGGTCCGATGCGGGCGGCTGACCTGGCAGGAAACCGCGGATCCCGCCGGCCCCGGCCGGACCCCGGGGACTCGCCCCGCCCGCCGGCGCGGGATCGAACCGCAGCGTCTTGAGCATCCCCCACGCTCGCCAGCTATAGAAACCGTCAGGCCGCTTGGACTGGCGCAGACGGGGGTCCGCTATCTCGAATAACGCAGGCGCGCTCGACCCCGGCGTCCCGAACAGCGCCTTCGTCTTGTCGTCCTTGTTCTTGTACTTGTCCGAGAAGCGAAACTTCAAGTACAGGTCGGCCTGACTCTCCGCGAACGTGTCCCGAAGCGTGATCTTGCCGTCGGCCGAGAAGTCGAGATCCTGCCCGGCCGCCGCGAATTTCGTCACCTTCACCACACCCCCGGCGACGTCACATTCGAGCACCAAGTCTCCCACGTTCATGCGTGGAAGCGCGATGGTGTCCTTGATCTTGGTCTTGCCGTCGGCCACCGAGAAGTCCGCGATGGTCAGGTCGATCGCGCCGGTCGCCTTCGACAGCTTGCCCTCTGGAAGCGACAGGGACGCGTGCCCCCGCAGCTCACCCGCCATGGGCAACCCGATCGTGCTGACCAACGCGCCGAGATCCCCGATCGACAGCTTCGCCAGCTCCACTTCGACCTTCCTGTCTTCTCCGCTCTTCTCGGTCGACCCGTCGATCGTTCCGCCGAGCATCTCGACGTGGAAGTTGATCCTCACACGGCCGATGAGCAGCGGAAGCATGGCCACTCGTACGGTGGTCCGGTCGATTGCGATCTCCGACGCCGGTTTCTTGGTGCCGTCGGGATTGACGGAAGCCGGCGAGACCAGGCGCACGCCGCGGGCCTCGACGCCGGACAGCCAATAGGAGTCGAGCTTGTCGATCTCGAGCTGGGTGGTGCCGCCGGTCTTCTTCTGGTCGTCGTTGAAAGCCGCGATCGCCCGGTCCCGGACGCGGTCGAACGGGAAGGTGAGATAGGCGAACAGCACGAAGCACAGCAGATAGAACGCTGGGTAAGCGACCCACGGGACGATCTTTCGCAGGCGGGCGTTCATGGGTTGTCCTCGCTGGCTGAAGGCTTCGCGCTCGACCCCGCCGGAGCTGGGCCAGGCCCGCTCTTGGTGCTGTCGAATGCCGAGACCCCGAGCTCCACGTCATAGGAGTCGGGTTCGCGCCCGCGCGCCCGGATGTTGAGCCGCGAAATCGTGATGGGATGTCCGGCGCCCTCAATTCGCTCGAGGGTGCGTATCAGCGGCAGCATCTGCACCTTGCGCATGCGCACCACCGTGGACCGCTCCAGGAACTTCTTGCCGTGAGGCTGCTCGGGCCGGTCCTGCGACTCGGGGATATCGATGTTGTTCTGCCGGGCCGCGCTCTCGATGAACCCTGCCAAGGGCGGCGCGGGGTTCGCGTAGCGCGCCGCGATCGCCTCCTTGCGCGCCTTGATCTCCTGCAGCTTTCCACGGCTTGCATTGACCTGATTGATCGCCGCCCGCAACTCGTCGTTCCGCGCCCGGATTCCGGACAGCGTGAGCGACGTCAGATACGGTACGAGCAAAATGAGGAAGGCGCCGAGCAGACCCAAGAACACGACCAGCAGCCGCCGCTCCCGCTCGGCAAGGCCGTCGTACCATTCGCGCAACCGCTTCATGGCTTGTCCTCCGCGCTTGCCGACGCCTCCGCCGTACCTTCTTCTTTCTTCTTCGCCTTGTCGCCTTCGTCGGTTGGACACTTGACGTCGAACTCGAGCACATACTTCTGACGGTTCGCGTTCACCTCCTGGTTGGTCCGCACGATCTTCACGTTCCTGAAGCAGGGCACGGTCTTCAAGCTTTCGGCGATGTGCTGCGCGTCCGGGATCGTCGGCACGATCCCATGCACCGTCGCGCGCTCCTTCTGAAAGTCGAGCTCCTCGATGTCGTGGGTCACGTCCGGCGGCACGGCCTTGGCGATCTGCACCATGACGTCGAAGCCGTCCATGTACGGCATCGGGTCTTCGTTCGACGCCCTGGCAACGCTGATGCGGTCCTGGGCGGCTGCCGGGTCGCGGATCTCCTCACCGAGGACCTCGCGAGTGACCTCGCCGAGCGCTTCCTGGAGTACCTGGTTTTGCTGCATCAGGGCGCGGTATTCCATCCAGGTGGAGAAGGCGAAGCTGACAATGATAACGGCGGCGATGCCTGCGAGCATGGGGATCTTCTCGCGAAGGAACCCGAAGCCGCGTTCGTAGGCGAGAGAGCCGGTCCGAAGGTTGGCGCTGCGCGCTTTGCCGGCGAGGCTGACGGCGAGGCCGACCGCCTTGGCGTATCGATCGAGCTGGTCGAGCAGGCCGGGCTCGGAAGCCTCGATGCGCAGGGGAGGGAGGCGAGCGACGAGCGTACCCAGCTCAGCGGATAGGTACTCGATGGCGCCGGAGAGGGATGCGCCCGGTCCGGTGAGGTAAATGCGTTCAACCGGCTTGCCTCCCGCGGCGAGCCATCCGAAAAGGGTCTGTCGAAGCGAGCTCGCCAGTAGGGGAGCCGAAGCGGGCAGGCCCGACGTTCCGACCGAGATCGTGCGTCCCAGCTCTGGCTGGCCGTTCGCGAGAATCAGCAGGTCGGTGACGTCGGCGTCGAGGTGAAGGATCGCAACGGGCCCGGGGGCAGCGAGATCCGCGGACAGCGCGGCGAGGTTCGAAAGAGGGAACGCGCCAGGATCCACGCGCTCGGGCTCGATCTTGAGGGTGTCGCGAATCAGATCGATGCGCGCTTTGACCTCTTCGCTACGGCCGACGATGGCGAGCACGCTGACCGGATCGGTGGGCGCCGATCGCGGGAGGATGCGGCTGTCGAAGACGTATTCGGTGAGCTCGAAGGGGAGTTGGGCCTCGAGCTCGAAGGGGAGCACTTCGGCGACCTGGCGCGCCGCGGTGGGGGGCAGGTCGACACGGCGTGCAAAGACTTGGTCGCCGGGGAAGCCGACCGCCACGGACTCGCCCCGGATCTTGAGCGGCGCGGCGACCGCCAGGAGCGCTTCAGCCAGGGTCGGATGGTCCGCGACCGCAACCTCGCGCAGCGCCTCGATCGCGACCTTCCGATAGGCCGTTCGAACCAACGCCACGCGGAGGCTCTGGGGACCGACATCGATGCCAAGAAGGTGGGCCATGGGCGTCTCGCGCTACTCGATTCTCCAATAGATGATAGACCCGCCAGGGTTCGGCGCCGTGGCGGCAGCGATGCCTTGCGTGGCAGTCGTCCCCGATCCCGCGCCTGACGTCGTATTGATGGACCCGGGCGCGGTGCCAGTGGTGCTGCCGCCGGTCGATGCGGTTCCGGGGACCGGGGCGTATCCTGGTGCGGGAGCGGCGCGGAAGTCCACGACAGTGTGAATCCGCACCCGGGTCTTGCGCCGGAATCCAGGCACGATCCCGTCCGCGTAGATGCTGAATACCTTGCTCTCGGTGGTGATCATCTTCTCGGCTTCGGATTCGGAGAGGAACTGAACGGGCTCGATGCCGAGGGAGGCGAACATGGGGCCGATCAGCCCTTGTCCCTTGAGAACCTTGATGAACTCCTTGGGGGATCCAAACAGGGGGGCGCCGGCGGTGAAGTTTCGAATGAGCCCGACCACCATGAGAAACGTCTGGGCCTTCGCCGGGTCCGTGCACACCGTGGACTGGGGGCCCGCGGCGCAAACCACCGCCAGCAGCGTCTGAGGGTTGGCCGTGTTCACATTCACGGCGCCCTGGCCCCAAACCGTGGCGACCCGCTTCTTCGGGTTGCCCGGCTCCGGGTCGATGAACGTGGCCCAGAAATCGTCACCCACGCCGCGCACCATCCGCAGCTCCTCCAAGCTGTCGTACGCAGCATTCTTGCGTCGATAGGGCGGCTTGATGAACGAGTAGAAGGCGTCTTCCGAACCGGTCGTGGACGCCATGACGGTGGAGCCGACGTCACAGCTAAACAGGTTCTCGTCCGGGTCCGCCCAGTCGATGAGCGCCGAGCAGATGGACAGCCGGTCGGAGTATTGGCCGTCCTGATCGCGCTGCTCGAACAGTGGGTTGTACTGGTCCCCCATCATCAGGCCCACGAGCTGAAGCGCCAGACGCTGCTCGCTGAAAGCGTCGCCTCGCGCCGCGATGTTCATGTTCAGCTTCGCGTCCTCATCGACGATCACCACCTCGAACCGGCCGTCCTTGATACCGAGATTCTTGCCTTCGCTCAGATCCACCCCTGCCAGGGCGGTGAACTCCTGCCCCCCTTCCTCGTCGTTGAACGCTCCGAGGACCCGGTCGGAGAACTCCCAGACGGGGATCTGAGGCGCCTTCATCCTCATCATCATGAACAACGGGGCGATCGCCGTGCGGATGGTGGGCTCCGCGGCGATGAGCAGCCGCGATAGGTTCACACCGCTGCGCGCCAGATACTCCGCCTTGAGCGCGTCCCGGTCGGTCAGCGCGCCGGACAGCTCGCTGGACGCCTCGTCCTGGAACTCCGCGAGCATGACCGTGAGCACCGCAATGGCAGCCAGCACCATGATGAGCGCCACGCCACGCCTGGACCCCCGCTGCCGGCGCAACCTGCGGCGCATATCCGAAGAAGCAGGGGTGTCATCTGGTTGCGTCATTGCGGTATCGCGAAGCTCAGGGGCGTCTGGATGGAGATCGGCACCCGGGCCACGAGCGGCACGTTCTTGGCGCCAGGACCGTTGCGCAGCACCAGGGTGATCTTGACCTGCAACGGAAGGCGCCCGAGCTGGTTCATGGCCTGTGTGGAGTCCCATCGCTCCTGCCACATGCCGGTGACCGCATCGAGGTAGTGAAGGTCGAACAGGTCGATATCCTCCGCCAATACCAGCACCTGTCCACCACGCGTCGGATCGAGGTCGATGATGGACGCTTCGCGTCGGGCAAGGTCCGTCTTGCCTGATACCTCGGGATCCTGCGAGCCGAAGTAAGACAGCTCGTTCTGGTCCGACTCATGCGTATCCCTGGTGACGCGAACATGAGAGAAGGACGTGAAGTCGAGGCGGTCCGCAGGGGTGCCGTTGGTTCCGATGAACACCGTGGTGCGCACCGCAAGGGCCTGGTTCAGCGGCTGGTGAGCGGACAGGAACGCGGACGACAGCTCGGTCGCAATCCTACGCATCGCGAGGCGCCCCTCGCGGTACCGCTGGTTGAGCCTCCCGATGCCGGTCCTCGCCCGGGACATGCCGTCGAACGCGCCATAGATGAGCACGGAGACCATCGCCAGGATGGAGATCGACACCAGCACCTCGAGCAAGGTCAGCGCACGCGACGAGGCTCGATCCGGCTGGTTCATCGCAGCCCTCTGCCGGTTCCGGTGGGCACGCCGGTGGGGCCGCCGCCCGGCGGGATGAGCGGACCCGGTAGGCTCGAGTCGTCTGGCGGAGCCACGCCGGTCAACCCGCCCTTCATGGGGTTGGTCACGTACTGCTGCACCATCAACTCCCGCTCCTGGATGCCCTCGCGCCACTTCACGGTCAGCGTGATCTTGCGGATGCTCGCCTCGAGCATGGGCTTGAGCGACGGATACACGATGCCCATGACCAGCGGAGCGAGGCCGGCCATGCCCCCGGAGCTGGCGCCGCCCATCATCTCCGCGAGCGCGGCGAATCCTCCGTCCGCTCCACCTGCCATGCGGATCGCGCCAGCGTCGTTGGCTCCTGCCGACATCAGCGCGCCGAACGCGCCCGCCCCGTTGGGCAGCATCCCGCCTGCAAAGGGGTCGCCGGATGCAGGCGCGGCCTGCGACAGGTCGAGGCCCGAGCTGCCGGCCGGGTTGGTCTGGTCGAAGGTCGCCGGCTGCGGAAGCTCCACGCGCTCGATCTTCCACACGCAACGCATCTTCGATTGACCTTCGTCCTGGTCTTCGCAGCAAGGCCCTTCGTCGGATTCGTCGAGCTCCTGATAGCCCTCGCGCAGGAGCTTCTCCTCGATCTCGCCCATCTTGCAGCGAGCGAGCCCGATCGCGATCGTCTCGTTTTGCACATGCGATCCGGCGGAATACAGCCCGGCCTGCGCCGACAGGATCACGGTCAACGCCAGCCCGAGGATCGCCACCGCGACCATCACCTCCAGCAGGCTGAACCCGCGCGACCGCATCAGAACCCCCTGTCCTCGCGATCGCTGTCGTTGCGCGGGCGCTCCATCGGCTTGGCCCCCGCAACGATGCGAACTCTGCCAGTCAGCGGCGACACGAGCACCGTCAACACGCCGTCATCACCTTCTTCTCCCTTGCGTCCGATCTGGATCGACGCCCGCTCGGTCATGCCGCCCGGCCAGAAGTACAGGTACGCGCGGCCGGATGTGACCGGATCTTCCTGATGCGCGACCTCGATCCGGCGGAACGCCACGCCCCTGCCCAGCTCCCGCCCGGTGGACGGATCATCGCCTTCGAACCCGAGGGCGGCGATAGGTTTGAATGCGGCCCGCGGAGCCTTGGGCCCGTCCACGATGCGCTCCGCGTCCTTGATCGCGTCGACTTCCTGCGGGGTGCTCCCCTCCGCTCCGCCGGTGACAACGTCGTCGCGACGAACGAGCATGGGCGTGTCGGACTCTTCGAGGGTGATGCGGTGCTGGTCGAGATCGAACACGAGGCGCGTAGACTTGCCGGTCGTTTGTGCACGGGAGAACGCCACCCTCACCCCGCTGGTCACGAGCGTCGCCGCAGACCGGATGCGCGCGTTGGTGGTCGCCCCCATCCCGATGATCATTGCGCCCATCAGCAACGCCACGAGCGTGACCACCACGATCAGCTCGATGAGCGTCAGCCCGCGTGCGTATCGCACGCGACCGGGGGGATGAGCATCGGCCCGCACGCTCATCGGTCGCCTCTCAAGGCTTGCCGCGGTTCGGAATCACGATGTCGTCCGCGGAGCCTTCCTTCTTGTCCGGTCCAGGCGACGACACGATCGTCTCGTCGTCCTGGCACTGGATCTTGAAGGGTTGCTCCCAGGGGTCGGTGGTCTTGGAGGCGCTGTCGATCTCCTTGTCCTGCACGAGCTGCGAGACCGTGGGGCACTCGCCGCCACCATGGGTTGCGCGCCAGCGGTTGACGGCATTTCGGATCTCGCGCGCGTTGGTGGTGGCGGTGTCGATCTGGGCCTGCTTGAACTTGGGCAGGACCGCCACCGTAACACCCGCGGCGATGAGGCTGAGGATCGCGACCACGATCAGAACCTCGATGAGCGTGACGCCGCGCGAGGCTGCTTGCGTCAATCGTACTGCGATGGGAATGGCTCGTTTCATCTCTCGTATCTCCTCACGCAGAGGGGTTGATGCTCCCAGCGGTGCCTATTCGATCCGGTCGAGTCCTCCGGGGATACCATCGGGGCCCGCGGAGCTCAGGTCGTAGCCCTGCGGGTCAAACCGTCCTGGGCACGCCAAGATGAACGGGTTGCCCCAGGCGTCCTGCGGAACCTTCCGGATGTAGCTCCTTCTCTCCAGCTCCAACAAGTCAGATGGGCATTTCCATCCATTATCCGCGCGATACCTGTCGACCGCCTGGCGGAGCACGAGAAGCGATGCGCGGGTGGCGCGCACGCCGGCTTCGCGACGCTCGCGGTGAGCCACGAGCAGGAAGATCGAGATGACGCCAGCGATCAGCAGGATGGGGCGCACGCGGGCGATGCCCGGACGTTGCAGAAGCCCGCCCCTGCGCTCCCAGGGGAGCAGAATGGAAGAGTCCCTGGTGCGCGAACGCGCCATCAGGACACCGTACAAGTTCGAGTTGGCGTGGTCATTTCACGAAGTCGTTCATCTGGATGAGGGGCATGAGGATGGCGAAGGCGATGAAGCCGACGCTGCCGCCCATGAATACGATCATCAACGGCTCCAGCAGGCTGGTGAGCGTCTGGATGCGCACCTCGACCTGCGAGTCGTACGATCCGGCCACGCTCTCGAGCATCTGCTCGAGCTGGCCGCTCTTCTCGCCCACGGCAATCATGTGACACACGATCGGCGGGAACCGCCCGCTTCGCTTCAGCGGATCGGCGATGCTCTCGCCCTCGCGAATGCTGCTCGTGGCTTCCTGCACGATCTTCTCGAGCACGGCGTTGCCCAGCACGCGGTGCGAGATATCCATTGCCTTGAGCAACGGCACGCCAGCCCCCAGCAGCGTTGCGAGCGTCTTGGAGAACCGCGCGACCGACAGCATCATGCTCACCTGGCCGAACACAGGTACACCAAGCGTGAACGAGTCCCACTTGAGCCTGCCCGCGGGCGTGGCCTTCCAGCGTCGGAACAGATAGGCACTGATGACGATGACGGGCACGTACAGCCACCAGTAGCCGCTGAGGAACCTAGATACGCCGATGAGCACCTGGGTGTACCAGGGCAGGGCGTGATCGAGGCTCTCGAAGATGCTCGTGACCTTGGGCACCACGGCGATCATCAGTACGCTGATGAGGCCCGTGCCGATGATGAGCATCAGGATGGGGTAGGCGAGGGCCGCGACGACTTTGCCTTGGAGGCGGCTCTGGCCTTCGAGGAAGTCGGCGAGGCGCTCGAGCACCTGCTCCAGGGTGCCTGACGCTTCGCCGGCCGACACCATGTTTACGTACAACGGCGGAAACGCCTTGGGGTGCTGCTCCAGGGCGGCGGCGAAGGAGGAGCCTTCGTTCAGACGTTCTCGCAGGTTCGTCAGGATGCGCGCGAGCTCTTCCTTGTCTACCTGCTCCGTCAGCGCGGTGATCGAGTCCACCAGCGGTATGCCCGCCTTCATCAACGTCGCAAGCTGGCGGGTCATCATTGCGATGTCGGCGGTCCCGACCCGGCGCAGCGGCGCCAGCAGATCGATCTCGCGCTTCTTTTTGGCCTTCGCCGCGGCTTCCTCGGTGGCCGAGGTCAGCAGGATGCCTTCGCGACGCAGCAGAGCCCGGAGCTGTCGCGGATTGTCGGCGTCGCGGACCCCTTTCGTGGGTTTGCCCGAAGCGACGAGAATTCCGCGGTACTCGAAGACTGCCATGGGCTACTCCACCGCGATGTCCTCCTGGGTCGCCGACACGACCTCGGCGACGGAGGTCAAGCCTTCCAGCACCTTGCGTGCCCCGTCGTCGCGGAGGGTATCCATGCCACGCTCCACGGCCACACGCTTGATGCTCTGCGCGTCGGCGTTCTTCAAGACGAGCGGCGCCACCGCGTCGTCCATCAGAAGAAGCTCATAGATGCCCTTTCGCCCAAGATAGCCTGTGCCCATGCACACATCGCAGCCTTTGGCGTCGTATGCCACCACGGGCACGCCCTCCTCGGTTCCAGGAACAACGTAGTCGACCCCCGGGGGCAAGTACTGGGGGGCGATCTTGCGGGCTCTTCGCTGGCGCGTTCGCTCCGGGTCGATGCCCAGCCGCGTGAGCTCGTACGGCGTCGGCGTGTACGGCGTCTTGCAGTGCGGGCAGAGCATGCGCACCAGCCGCTGGGCCAGAATGCCGATGACGCTGGACCGGACGAGGAACGGCTCGATCCCCATCTCGACCAGCCGCGTGACCGCGCTCGCGGCGTCGTTGGTGTGGATCGTCGACAGAACGAGGTGGCCGGTGAGCGACGCGTGGATGGCGATCTCGGCGGTTTCGCGATCGCGAATCTCGCCGACCATGATGACGTCGGGATCCTGTCGGAGGAAAGAACGGAGAGCGTTGGCGAACGTCAACCCGATCTTGGGCTGCACATGGACCTGGTGGATGCCGCCGATCTCGTATTCGACGGGGTCTTCGGCGGTGAGGATGTTGACGTCGGGACGGTTGATTCGGTTGAGCGCTGCGTAGAGCGTGGTGGTCTTGCCGCTGCCGGTCGGACCCGTGACCAGGATGATGCCGTTCGGGCGGCGGATGAGCTCGTCCATCAGGGCATACTCGCGAGGCGCGAAGCCCAGGTCGGTCAGGTCGAGCAGCACGGCCGTCTTGTGCAACAGACGCATGACGATCCGCTCGAAGCCGCGGCTGGTAGGTACCGTCGATACGCGGACGTCGATGCTCTTGCCAGCTATCTTGAAGGAGATTCGTCCGTCCTGCGGCAGACGTTTCTCGGCGATGTTCAGGCCGGCCTCGATCTTCACGCGCGACACGATGGCGTTCATGAACTGGCGCGGCGCGCGCTTGGCCACGTACAACTTGCCGTCGATGCGGTAGCGCACGACGACTTCCTTCTCCTCGGGCTCGATATGAATGTCGCTTGCCCGTTCCTTGACGGCCTGGCGATACAGCGAGCGCACCCATCGGATGATGGGAGCTTCGTCGTCGGACTCCAGAATGTCGACGATGTCGTCTTCGTCGGCCTCCTCTCCCTCGGCCGATTTCAGGTCGCTGGAAGCGCCAACCTGCCGCTCGTACAGGTGGTTGAGCGCGTCGATGATCGCACCGCTCGTGCCGATGAAAACCTCCACGCGCTTCTTGAACAGCGCTCGGATGTCGTCGAACACCGCGGTGTCGAACGGGTCCGCCGCGACCAACTTGACGTGATCCGGCGCGTCCTCGACGATCAGAACGCGGTTTGCCTTGGCATAGGTCAGGGGCAGGAGCGAAGCGACCGTCACGGGGATGGAAGCCGCGTCGATCTTGTCGACAAGCGGGAGGCCCGACTCACGCGACAAGACCGTTGCGATCGCTTGGGCATCGATGATGTTGCCGTCGATCAAGAGGTTGACGAGATCGGCGCCGCGCTCGCGCTGCAGCTCGTAGATCGGCTCGAGGCGCTCGGCGCTGACCAGGCCGTGGCGGACGAACAAGTCACCGAGGAAGCGTTGCTCCCGCATGGGCGCCTCACTGTCCTGCGGGCGGCGGCGTTGGCTGCGCGGGCGCCGGCGGGACCACGTTGCGCTGCGGAGGGTTCACCCGAACCGGCGCGGGACGCTGGGGATTGCCAGCGCCTGGCTGCGCCGGAGCGGGGGGAGCATCGGGTGGATGGGTGACGTCGCGTCCGCCTTGGTTGGAGGCGCTCGTTGGCACCCACTCGATCGGCGTGCCCGGCGTGTGCGTGCGGACGGCCGAAGGCTTGCTCTCCTCGATCAGCCGCTTGCGCTCGACCACGTTGATCATTGACTGCCGGATGTCTTCCACCAGCCCGTTGGTGCGGGAGAAGTCCTGCGGCGGACGGTAGGGGCGCTGGTCGCTGAACACGAAGTAGCGGTCGAGGAACTCCTGACGCTCCTGCATCTTGCGCTCGAAGATGGCCCGCAGGTCGTTCTGGTCCCGGATGATGTAGGGCGTGAGCACGAGCAGCAGGTTGGTCTTGCGCTTGGAGTTCTCGGACTTCCGGAACAGGAAACCGAGCAGGGGAATGTCGCCGAGCACCGGGATCTTCTTCTGGCTCGTGGTGACGGCGTCGCGCATCAGCCCACCGATGATGACGGTCTGCTGGTCACGGACGACCACCGTGGTTTCGGCGGTGCGCTTGGTGATGGAGACCACGCCGAGAGCGCCCGATGCTGCGCCGCGTTCGCTGATCTCCTCCGTCAGCTCGAGACGGACCTCGTTCGAGTCGTTGATGTGGGGCACGACCTTGATCTTGGTTCCAACGTCCTGGCGAGGCGCAGCGAACCCGCCATAGCCGAGCCCGCCCAGCGCGCCGAGCCCGCCCAGGGCACCCAGCGCCGAGCTCGCCTGCGACCCCTGCCCCGCAAGCCCTGCCAGGCTCGACAGACCCGTCGTTCCCCCCAGGTTCGTCTGCAATGGGATGTTCTCGCCGACACTGATCTCCGCCGGCACGTTGTCCGTCGCGATGATGTGCGGCGTTGACAGCACGTTCGCGTCGCCGCTGCTGGCCATGGCGTTGAGCACCAGACCGAACGCCGGCACCGTGAGCCCGGTGCCAAGCAGGTTCGATGATCCGTCGATGCCGGGACCACGCACGCCGAGGGCAAGGCCCTGTAGCTGCGTCGGATCGGGCAGCGCGATGGACGTCAGCGGGTTGAACCCGCCATAGATGAGGCTCTGGCCGCCGCCGCCGATGTCCGGGGCGGCGCCCGCATGGTAGTTGATGCCGAACTGCATCGAGTGGTCGACCGACATGTCCATGATGACCGCCTCGATGAATACCTGACGGCGCGGGCGATCGAGTCGGTCGATGACGGCTCGGATGGAGGCATAGTCGCGGAGCGTGGACGTGATGACCAGCGAGTTGGTGGCCTTGTCCGCAGTGACCTTCACTGTCGATTCAAAGACGCTCTCGGCAGGTGCGGCTCCCGTTGCGCCACGCGCGGCCGGCTTGGCGCCCGGTTGAGCTGCTCCCGACAGGATATTGTTCAACGTCTGCGCCAGCTCCTCCGCCATCGCGTGCTGCAGCGGCAGCACATGAATGTCGCCGTCGCCCGACTGCTGGACATCGAGACGCTTGATCACCTCGAGCACACGAAGGTAGGCTGGTTCGGTTGCGACTATGATCAGGGAGTTGGTGCGGTCGTCGGGGAGGATCTTGGCGATGCGCGTGTCGCCGGGGCCAACATCGCCCCCTGCACCGGCGGCAGGAGCGCCACCCTTGCCGCCACCTGCCACGTCGAAGATCTCGCTCAAACGCTGCGAGAGCTCGCTTGCCGTGGCGTAGTGGACCGGCTCGACCCAGATCTGGTTCGACGCGCCGCCGACGTCGACCTCCTCGACCAGGCGAAGCAACCGACGGACGTTCGCTCCCGTGTCCGTGATGATCAGCAGGTTGCCCTGGGGATACGTGGAGACGTCGCCCTCCTTGGACTTGAACTTCACCAGGAGCTTGGCGACCTCGTCGGCTGAGACGTTCTGCAAGCGGTACAGACGTGTGACGTAGCGCTCCTCGTTCGGGACGGGTTGCGCGGTGCCGTACACGGGCGTGACGGCGGTGTTGATCCCCGGCGTCTCGACGATCTTGAGAAAGCGTCCGTGCGGGACGACCGTCAGCCCGTTCGTCTCGAGGATGGAGAGAAAAGCGCGGTAGGCTTCCGCGACGGTCACCTTCTCAGGGGAGTAGACGGTGGCCTTGATGTCGCGGACCTTGCCGCCGAAGATGAACCGCTTGCCGGTGAGCTGGCTGATGACTCTCACCAGCTCGGATAGGTTCGCGTCTTCGAGCGAGAAGGCGACACGGTAGCCCGGGGGGCGAGGCTCGAACTCGATCTCCTCCGGGAACTGGGGCAGACCGGTCGTGTCCGCTTGCTGGCGCGGGGGCGTGGCTGGAGTGGGTGGAGGCGTGGCCGCAGGGGCCGGGTTTGGGGTGGGGGCCGTGCGCGGCGGAGGTGGGGGCGCCGGAGGCAAGGCGCCGGACGCAGGCGCGTTCGCGGGCTTGATCCCCGGCACACCAACGCGGTTCAGCCCCGGAGCCAGGCGAACCGTTCGGCTCGGGCTCGGTGCCGGGGGCGTCTGTGACGCTGCGATCGATGCCAGCAGGGGCGCAGCCACGACGAGCGACAACGGCAGGATACGAAGAGCTTTCATGGACGATGAAACAAGCCTGGACGAGCGACTACGCCAAACCCTCGAGGATCGCAATCCGTGGTTCTTCCGCCTTTCGATGGGCGGGTCATGATCGGCCTCCTGCCTGATCCTTCGCGTGGTCGGCCGTGGATGCTGCCTTGGGGGCCCCGCGTGCCGGCGCCGGAGCGACGTCGGCGGATTCATGAACCGCAGGCCCCGCCGGGGGAGCCACGACCCGCTCGACGACCACCGAAAGCAGCAACATCACCGTTCCGACGAAGAGCACCGAAGCGGCCAGCATGGCGCTCACGGAGATGAGCACCCTTCGCGCAAGGGATCGATGGGCGTTGTCATCCATGGGTGGTCGTTGCTCCTGCTATTTGATGTTGAAGTCGATATTCATCGGCTTGCCGCGCCGGTTGATGGTGACCGTGAGGTGGTCCGCCGTGCGGAGCCGCGCATAGGCTTCCAACGCCTTCTCCGGGCTCGCCATGTTGAAGCCGTTGATCGAGTCGAGCCGGTCGCCGTTCTCCATGCCGAGCGTGCCCAGCAATGTGTCGGGCCTGATCCCGAAGAGCCTGACACCAACAACCTTGCCGTTTTCCTGTTCCGGAACGATTCGAGCGGAACGCATCAGCTCGGCCTGATTCTCGAGGATCCGGTCCACCACGGAACGGTCGACGTTGAACTCCGTGGCAGACACCTTCTGGATCTTCGAGGCGATGTCGGCCGGAACAGACGTTGCGCCGCGAGGTGGCGCGCCCGAGGCGACCGGTGCAGGCGTCGGCGTGCTCTCGGCGGGAGCTTTCGACGCTTCCGCCTGGGACTTGAACATCTGAATCTGGCACAACTCGCCTTCGCCCTGCAGCCACACGCGATCCCACGCGATGTACCAGATCCGCTTGGCGCCAACCGAATCGCCGATCCGCCTCATCTGCGTCTTGCCGCCGGTCTGGCCACCACCGATCGCCGCCATCGACCACGAGGGATCATCCGCTGCCGCGATGATCAACAGCTTGGTGTCTCCGCTGCACGCCGGAGCGCTGTAGGGATTGCTGAAGTCCACCGGCGCGGAAGCGCCGCCGTCGTCCGCACCCGCGTCTTGCTTGTTCAACGGCCCCGTCACCGAATCGAACGGATTGCGCTCAATGATCGCCTCGCCCGTCTGCACGTGCAGGTTCGTCGTTGTCGCCGCGGGTACGGGGACGGGAGCACGGCTGGACGGCGCACCTGCCAGCTCCGATGGCGCCACCGCGAGCTTGGAGCCGACGCACTGCATGGCTCCGGCAGCTTGGAAATACGCCGCCACGGCGATGAGGCCGAGCACCACGACGACGAAGTAGCGTTTGAGGAGGGTGTCGAAACCCATGGGTCCAAAGCCTGCCTACGCAATGCGTGTGCCACGCAAGATCAGGGCTGGTTTCTCGCAGGATCGGTGCGGGACAGACGCCGGTTCGAAGCCAACATGGCGCGCGTGTTCAGGGAACGCCTCGGGGTGTGACAAAGTGACAATCGACTTTGTGTCGATCGTTCGATGCCGACACGCGCCCGCTCAACGGTGACATCCCGAGCGGGGCCGACCTCGAGAGGACCGACCGCTTCGCTGCCAGACCACCGGCTCGGCCGCGGCCCCCGTTCGGGCGCAAGGGGTCGAATCGCCACGGAGCTGCGCGTGCATGTGCCTTGTTGCACACCACGCAATGCCAGCGTGGCCCCGCATGCCGCATCGCCGATCCGATGACACGATGTCATCGGCGCTACGGGCCCCTTCGCTGTCGCGCCAAGCGCAATGCCCAGTATCCAGCCGTGCCCAGCACGGCCACCACCGCCAGCGCGATGAACAACCAGGCGCCGGCTTCCCAGCGTCCCCGAGCCGGGCCGGGCGGTGGTCGTTCCACGATGATCGTCGGTTGCAGAGCCAGCACGCACGCTCGTGTACACACAACCAGCGTGCCTCGCAACGTCCGTGTGGCCAAGCCTTGCATCGACGACCGATACGGCGCATGACACGCAGACTCGAACTCCGTGCCGCGAAAGGTCCAGCCCTGGTGACCGCAGCTACGCAAGAAGCCTCCACCCAAGCCGCAGCCCTGGCCGATGCGGCCGACCTGCTGCGCGAAACCAGCGTGGCCGTCCAACGGCTGCGAAAAGCCCTCGCCCAGGCTGTGGTCGGCCAGGATGACGTCGTCGAAGCGATGCTGATCACCCTGTTCGCGCGCGGTCACGCGCTCCTCGTCGGCGTGCCCGGCCTTGCCAAGACGTTGCTGGTGTCGTCATTCGCCCACGCCCTCGACTTGCGCTTCGGCCGCGTGCAGTTCACGCCGGACCTGCTTCCCGCCGACATTACAGGCACCGATGTGCTGCAGGAAGAGGACGACTCCCAGGGGCGTCGGATACGGCGTCTCAAGTTCCTGCCCGGCCCTATCTTCGCCAACCTGGTTCTGGCGGACGAAGTGAACCGCACGCCGCCCAAGACCCAGGCGGCGTTGCTGCAAGCCATGCAGGAGCGCAAGGTCACCGTGGGCTCGGTCACCCATGCTCTGCCCGACCCATTCCAGGTGTTTGCTACCCGCAACCCCATCGAGCAGGAGGGAACCTACCCCCTGCCCGAAGCCCAGCTCGATCGATTCCTCCTCGAGATCCATGTCGATTACCCGTCGGAGCACGAGGAGCAGGAGATCGCGCGCCGAACCACGTCGGGACGAACCGCGCAGATCGAACCCGTGCTGGGCGTCGACGACGTGCGACGGATCGGTGCGCTGATCCCACGCGTGCCCATCACCGACGACGCGGTTCGACTTGCGGTGCGGCTGGCGCGGGCCACCCGTCCGACGGAAGGTAAGCCTGTCGCGAGCGTGCGCGACTACGTGCGCTTCGGCGCCGGACCTCGAGGCAGCCAGGCCCTCGTTCTAACCGCGAAGGCGCGCGCTGTGCTCAGGGGCAACGCCGCTGCCGATGTGGACGACGTGAGGGCGATGGTGGTGCCCGCGCTGCGTCACCGGCTCGTGCTCAGCTATCGTGCCGAAGCCGACGGCGTGAAGGACGTCGACGTGCTTCGCGACGTGATGACGTCGTTGAAGTAGGCGCGAAACCGTGTGAACGCAGAGGCGAATGAGAGTCCTTGCTCGATGCGCCGTTTCGGGGGCGCGTCAAGCGGGCCCATGATGGTGGCTTTGCGTCTCCGTTCCTGTCGACGTTGCGCGAACGGTGCTCGATCCTGATAGGCAATGGCGCAACAGGTCCGGCAAGAACCGGCGCGATGCCCCTGCGGGACTCACCTTCGCGTCGGTCCGAGGTGAGGACAAGACACCCCTCATGTCTGCGGCCCGCGCGGAGAGGCGAACTCTCGCCGGAAAAGCCTCGGACGCTGCGGAGCGGGACACGGGACTCGAACCCGCGACATCCAGCTTGGGAAGCTAGCGCTCTACCAACTGAGCTAGTCCCGCAAATCGGCCCCTGACCCATAGCGGCAGCAAGCTCACTTGTCAACGGGTGTTGCAGAGCCTTGGGGGCACTCGGTCCATCCGGGGTTCGGCTCTCCGGCGCGACGTGTCATGAGCCACCCACACCCGCAGGCCGACGCCCTGGGAATGCGTCTGTCTGAGCCGAGCCGTCTGCCCGGTCGGCGTCTTTGCGCGCCGACGCCGCGGAAAGCATCGCGCATGTCGAGGCGAACGCGCTTGTGCTCCGCTATCGGGGCGTGCGCGTGCGGATTCAGGGTGGGCTGTCGTCCGTGGGCGTGCTTGCCGCGATACCTGCTCTTCCGCCGGGCAATCGGAAGCCGTCCAACCCGCGTGGGGCCCGGTTGGCGTCCTGTGGCAGCGGTCCCCCACCGCCTCAACGCACGTCGCCCAACCTCGCCCGACGCATCGAAGGCGGGTACGCCCTGCGAGTGCGGGAAGGTCAGGCCGCCCGCACGATCGGCAGCGACCCCGATGACATCGCTGCGAGCAGTGAGCGGGTTACCGACGCCCGGCGGCCGTCGCAGCTTCGCTCGCGCAGCCAGAGCGCGTGACGCAACGCTTCGACGGCCTCCACTTCACGCCCCATGCGCTGCAAAGCGAAGGCGTACAGCGTCCACAAGGTGGCGTCATCCTCTCGGAACGAGCATGCCATGCGCAGCGCGTTGACCTCGTCGCGCCAGAGCCCACGACGTCGCGCCTTGCGAGCGCGTGCGCACGCTGCCTCAGCCGGGTCGGCGGGGCAGGTGACGAACGTGCGGGCAGGGCGACGGCGCATGATGCTCCAATCTCTCAGCAACCCAGACGGTGGGCCAACTTCATGGTTCACGAGGCAGGCCCGCTCTGACAACTCTCCGGACGGCACAGGGCCGATCCTTCGGTCCGCTGGTGAAGCGAGCCGTGTGCCAGACATCGCGCGTGCCGGATAGGCCGTGATCCATCGTCCCATCGCTTCTCGCGCAGGCCCGAGAAGGCCACCCCGCCGCGATCTTGGGATCATGGTGTCGCTCGCCGGAGCGCCAAAGTCTTGGCAGGTGCGGCGGCAGGAGCGTCAAGCGCAAGGCCCCTACATGTCGCGGCTGACTAAGCTGGGATCGCCCGCCGGCGCCTGTCCCAACCAGCGGGGCGTGGCCCGAGAGCCCTCCTGCCCCGGCGCCGGATCGCTCGATTCTCCGAGACGCGTCGCACAATCGTCGGCTACCCGCTTGGTAACCGCCTGTGCGCATCAACGCCGGATCACGACCTTGGTGCCGAGCCCGTTGGCAGGGGAGCTCGACGCGCCGGACCATTCTTCAGGGAGGGTGGGCTCGGTCCAGGCGAACACCCGCTGCGCGTCCTGCGGCGACAGGTTGATGCAACCGCCACTCTTGGGATTGCCGAAGTCCTCGTGCCAGTATGCGGTGTGGATGGCGAACGGACGGCGGAAGTACTGCGTGTAGCCCACGTCGGCGATCCAATGCTTCTCGGGGTTCGGGGTGCCCTCGGGCGTCATCGTCGTCGCGCGTGTCTTGTACTCGATGCGATAGATCCCGATCGGCGTATGGGACCCGCGCACCAGCTCCTCATTGCTCATGCCGGATCGAGGCGGTGCGGAGCCCGCGCCAGGCGACGCCAGCGTGCTGAACACCGGCGTCTTTCCTACCCACAGCGTGAACGTGCCCTTGCCGATCGAGAACTCGATCCACTTCTCGTCGTCGGACACCGTGGTCGGCATCCGCTCGGGCACGCGCACGACCGATGCGTCCGACTCGCGGATGTACATGCCGTCTTCTCGGGTTTCGAGGTACACGTGCGCACCATCTCGCTCGCTTTGACCGGTGATCGGGACCGGCGTGCGCGCCGGCCAGGCTTCCGACGACGCGACGAAGCGGCCGTCGGTGGCCCGCTTGAACTTGGTGCGGGGCTTTCCTCGCGTCCATGCGATCGGAAGCTGGAAGTCTCCGCCGATCTCGACACCATGGAAGGCCGACACACGAAACGGGCGTACTCGGTCCGAAGGAACGAGGGTGAGGTCCGGCGTGACCAGCCAGGTTCGCCCCGCAGCCTGGAAGGCCGCCACGAACGACATGAGCGATCCTTCAGGGATCGCCTTGCGCACGAGACCTCTGTCGTAGCCCAGCATGCGAGGCGCCTCGGCGCCGTCCGTGAACATCGCGGGGACCGGGTCCGTGCCCACGAGGATGTCGGACGTGGCGAGCTCCTCGTAGCCCGACCGAGGCTTGCGTTCGCGAGGGAGCGCGTCGACGGGCGGGAAGGTTCGCTCGGCGTGCTGCTGCTCCTCGGGGGAGGGAACCCTGCCGTACATCGGGGCGCCCAGGGAAAACGCATAGCGATAGGGCAGCGCCTGGTCTTGCGGACGCAGTGCGTGCAGCGCGGCGAAGAGCGGGTCGGACAGGTCGGTCGTGGTGGCGGCGTCGGCGCAAACAAACCCTCGTGGCTCGACCGCGAACCACTTGCCTGTGCAGCCCGCGCCGGCGACGGGCTCGGAGCGTGCCAACGCAACAGACGTTCCTGGGCGAAGGAAGCCGATCGGCTGTCCGGATCGCGATGGCTGCCCGTAGATCCATGTAATGTACCCACGCGACCCGAGTCGCGGGCGCGTGTCGGGTGTCGAGGCGGGGGAGGGCGCCGCGTCGACCGTCGCGCTGGCTGACGCATCGGGTAGCGCCGCGCCGCCATCGTCGTGGGGTTCCGTGGTGACGGCGTTGGGGGGAGGAGCGGGCAGCGGCGCAGACGGAGGAGGGGGAGCCACGGCGTTCGACGGCGCAGAGCCGCATGCCGCGGCGAGCAGGCACACGCCAGGAACGACGCGGGCGGTCATCGAATGCCGTAGCGGGCGTCGAACGGGCTCGTGCCAGGTTCGCGCACGACCTTGCGATCCGGGTTGGCCGCTAGGTGCTCCAGGATCTTGAAAAGCGCCTCGATCTGTTCCGACGCTTCGATGGCCGGTGCGATCTGATCGAGCGTGAACAGCGAGCCGCGGTTTGCGTCGAGGTACTGGAGCAGCTTGCGCTGCAGCGAGATGACGGCGTTGGCTGCCTTTTTGCCGGCCTCGACACCGGGCTGATGGTAGGCGTTGATGCCCACCAGGGACGCGTAGAATCCGACGGCTCGTTCGTAGAGGGCGACGAGCACGCCGAGGGTGCGCGGCGAAACGTCGGAGATCGTGATCGTCATCGATTCTCGATCATTTTCGAACAGGGCCTCGCGCGTGCCGAGGAAGAAGCCGAGCAGGTAGTCGCCCGACGTGATGCCCGGCTCGACCTGGATCGACTCGGCTTCGCGATCGCGCAGCACATCGACGAAGGTGACGAAGAAGTTGTTCGACCCCTCGCGGAGCTGCTGCACGTACGCGTGCTGATCCGTCGAGCCCTTGTTGCCGTACACGGCGATGCCCTGGTGGACGACGTTGCCGCCGAGGTCGCGGCCCTTGCCGAGCGACTCCATGACGAGCTGCTGCAGGTACCTGGTCAGCAAGGCCAGGCGGTCCTTGTAGGGGAGCACGACCATGTCCTTGGCGACACCCGCGGATCGTACGTGCAACCACATCAGCGCGAGCATCATCGCGGGGTTCACGCGCGGGTCGCGGCCACGCGTGATCACGTCGCAATCACGCGCACCGGCGAGGAAGGCGTCGATGTCGAAGCCCTGCAACGCGGCCGGCAACAAGCCCACGGCGGACGTGATGCTGGTGCGCCCGCCGACCCAGGACCACATGGGGAACTCGCCGATCCATCCTTGCAAGCGCGCGGTTTCGGACAGGGCGCTGCCCTTCGACGTGACGGCCACCGCATGCTTCGCGAAGTCGAGCCCTTGCGACCGGAACGCGTGCTCCACCTCTAGCATGCCGTTTCGTGTCTCCTTGGTGCCGCCGGACTTGGACACGACGAGCACGATCGTCTCGCGCAGGCCATGCGGGCCGATGGTCTGCAGCACGCGGTCGATGCCGTCGGGGTCGGTGTTGTCGAGGAAGTGGATCGCCATCCTGTCGCGCGGCGAACCGAGCGCGCAGTCCATGAGCTGCGGACCGAGCGCAGAGCCACCGATCCCAATGTGCAGCACGGTGCGAAATCGATCCGCGTTCGGTGGCTTGATCTTGCCTGCATGCACGTCGGCAGCGAACGATCGCACCTGCCGCAGGGCGGCTTCGATGGCATCCCGTGTTTCGGTGTCGGGTGCGAGGGCCGGATTGCGCAGCCAGTAGTGCCCGACGCGACGGTTCTCGTCGGGGTTGGCGATGGCTCCCGCCTCGAGCTCGGCCATCGCGTCGAACGCCTTCGCCACCGGACCGCTCATCTCGTCGAAGAACCGGCGGCCGAATTTCATGCGGCTGACATCCATCCACAAGCCGATGGAAGGATGTGCCACGAGGAAGCTGCGATAGCGGTCCCACATCACGCGTGCGTCCATTTCGAACTCCTCATCGTGCGCGTCGCCACGCCCGTGGCGACACGGTGGTACATGCGGCGAAACGTCGCGGAAGGCCAGGGGCCGGCCCCGGCATCAGCGATTCCAGGCAGGCATGCGATCGTCGAAGACGATGCGCCGATCGATCTGGGAGGGGAGGCTCTCCTCGGGAGAGCTGACGACGAGCTTTGCGAGGCAAGGCAGCCCGGGAGCGTCGACGATCTCGAGGATCTCATCGAGGCCGAGGGGGTTCTCGCGCAGGTCGAGGTATCGAAGCTCCGGGAAGTCGACACGGTACCAATCGAAGCCTTCGATCTCGCAGCCGCAGAGCGACAGCGATTCGAGGTTCTTGAAACGGCGGGAGTTCAGCAGACGGTAGATCGCGCCGACGACGTCGTCTTCGCGGTTGTACGATAGGTTGAGCTTGCGCAGGGAGTCGAGGTGCCGCGCATTGATGAGGTCTTCCACCGTCTCGGCGTCGAACTCGCAGCGTACGAGGGTCAACGAAACGAGCTTGGAGGACGCCGGGTTGTCGAACAGCGTGCAAGCGTCGGCCAGGCCGGTGTGGTGGATGGTCAGGAAACGCAGGGCGCCGATGCGCGGGCACCCGAAGTAGCGGTCCAGCGAGGTCAGGTCGGGGCTGTGCCGGATCTCGAGCTGGCGCAGCGAATGGACGAAGTCGCCACGGGCCAGACGCGTGTCGATGGCGTCGGAAACGCCCGACACCCTCAGCACGCGGAGCTGAGCCATCGAAGGCGTCTCGAAAACCACGTCGATGGCGTCGTCCGCATCGGCGAAGCCGTTGAGCGACAGCGAGGTAAGCGACTTGCAGCGGTTGCTCGACAGCAGCGCTCGCAGGCCGGACAACCCGACCGACCCGGGAACCTTGATCGACTTGACATTCGAAAGGTCCTGCGTCTTGAGCAGGTTCATCAGGCCGTTGACGTCGAGGCCGCGTCGAAGCGTGACGATGAGCTTTCGGTTCTTGACTCGAACGTCACTTGCCCACGGTGCTAGATCATTCGGCGCTCCCATTGGGAGCTGGCCTACCACGACCCGCCGAATTGCCAAAGCGGTTCTCGACATGGCCGGGAATTCTGCCGGCCGCGGCCAATCGGCCTCGCCGGGAAGCCGAGGCACCCACACGGGCTCGAAAACCGCGCCGGCGCCCTCCAACCCTCCGTCCAGGGTGTCGTCAGGCGTTCGCACCCGGTTCCGAACCTTCGCATTCGGCGCCAACTCGTGGACGCTCCGGGCGCGGACTCGTTGAACCATGCTCGGTTCCGTCGCGCTACCGCGCCCGGGATACCAGAGACCAACCCACCAGCTTGTACAGCACACGCGCCCCCACGATCCCGTCGATGCCGTCGCCTTCCGGCGGACCCGCCACCTCGCACAGGTCGAACCCCACGATGCGCCGGCCCGACCGCACCAACGCCCCGAGCAGATAGGCCGCCTGCTGGAACGTCAGACCTCCCGGCACCGGCGTGCCGGTCGACGGACACAACGACGGATCGAGACCGTCGATGTCGAACGAGATCCACACCTGGTCGGGCAGCTCGGCGAGGATCTCCCGCACCACCGAGCCGAAGCTCTCGCCGTCGAGCAGGCGCGCAGCCACCGAAGCGTCGAAGAACGTGCGAATCCTGCCACGTGCGCGCTCGATCGTGTCGATCTCGGCGGCACACAGGTCTCGCACGCCCACCTGCACTAGCTTGCCGATGCCTGGGCAACGAGCGAGCACGTTGTGCATGATGCTCGCGTGCGACTGGTCGAACCCCTCGAAGCCGTCGCGCAGGTCGGCGTGGGCATCGATGTGCAGCACACCCAACCCCGGCGTGCGCCTCGCCGCGACTTCGATCGCACCAAGCGGACAAGCGTGGTCGCCGCCGACGATCCCCACGATGCGGTCATCGCGCCACACCGAGCTGGTCCGATCTTCCACCCACCGCGTCAGGCGCGCGGATAGCGCGTTGACCCGCGCGGTCGATTCCGCATCATGGTCATTCTCGCGCGCTCGATCGGCGGCTTCCCGCGCTTGCTGGTTCCACGCGACCACCTCCGGCGAAGGCGGCAACATCGCGATCCCTGCACGCCACGGATCTAGCGTCTCGACGTCGTGCAGGTCCACCTGCCAGCTCGCGTGCAGGATCGCCTCCGGACCAGCAGCCGCGCCACGACGGTACGATGTGGTCGCATCGAAGGGAACCGGAATGAGCACCACGGTTGCCTCGTCGGGCTGCGTGGGCAGTCCGAAGATGCCGTCGTACGCGGCCTCCGCGTTGGGATCGAAGTCGGCTGGCTGCATGATGTCAAACCTTAGGGCTGTCGTCGGCGAGGATGACGTCGAGGACGTACGGATCGTCGCTGCGACCCGCCATGCGAACGACCGCGATGGCGATGTCCTCCCGAGATGCATGAGGCGGCACGCCGAGGATGCCCCACGACGCGCCGGGGCCGCGACGCAAGTCGCGCCCGGTTTCGGAGTAGAGGGCCGATCGCGCCTCGAAGACCGCGACCGTCATGCCGGCCGGACGCACCAGGCGTAGCGCGCGCATCGCAAAGTCCATGCGATCGAAGTGCTGAGCGGCACCGTCGACGATCTCGCGCCGCACGAACCTCACATGCGCGGGGCGGTCGATCTTCGAGTCGTCGGTGTCAGCCATGGACGCCTCTTGTAATGCGTGGAACCCGCGATGTCATGATGGACGCCTACTGCGGCCGGCCCAAGCGTACCGGGATCATCAGCCGCAGGTCGCCACCCCGGGGCGGGGGCAGCCGCACTTGACGGATCGAGTCGGCCACGCACGAAGCCGTCCGGGGATCCGGAAACGTGGACTCGGTCTCGACGATCGACACGATCGAGCCGTCAGGCGCGACGTCCGCGCGCAGAGCCAGACGTCCCCACAGGCCGGGAACACGCTCGACACCTGCTTCATAGCACCGTTGCACGGCAGCGCCGGCTCCCGCAGCCACAAGCGCCTGCGCGACCGATACGTCGAGCTGACCAGGCCCAGCCGTCGGCGGCGGATCCTCCACCGCCTTCATCGGCGCGTCCCCCGGATTGAGGGCAATGTCGAGGGTGACCTTCGCGTCGCCCTTGCGCGTCCGTACCAGGTCGAGGCCGCGAAACGCCTTGCGCAGGCAGTCGATCACAGCCCTGTCCTCCAGCGTGGGCGTGCCCACCACCGTGGCCGCCGTCGCCTTCCCGCCCGATCGCAGTGTGAAGCGCAGCGAGATCTTGCCCCGCAACGCCTGGTTTGACGCGAGCGCTGCATCATAGCAGCGACGTATCGGCCAGTAGCCGTTCTTGCGCGCTTCGCGAAGCACGGCGCTCGCGCTCACCTTGCCTTGCACGCGCACGTTGTCCACCATGACGCGCGGTTGGGGGTGCCACCGCTCTCGCCGGCCTCCTTCGTTCCAGCGCGCAAGCTCCTGGTCCTCGTCGCGCGCGAGATCGTCGTCGCGCAAACGGTCCCGCATCCCAAGCTTGTAGGGACGCTCGAAGACGACTGGATTCAATACATGGGGAGGTGTGGGCGGTTCGGAGGCGAACGAAGCAGCAGCGACCGGTACAAGATCGGGATGCGTCGGGGCCGTTGCCGATGTCGTCGCCGCAACAGGTGGTGCGGACATGACCGGTTGCGCGGGCACGACCGCGGAAGAGCGCACCGGTGCAGCGACGGCCGCGTGCGACGAGGCAGGCGCGGCAGAACAGTCGGCCAGCAGGAACAGAATGAGGAGCGAGGCCCGCGACACCGCGGAGCCGGGAGTGCATCGCATCATGGCGCCAGATGATGGCGCGCCAGGAACGATTCGGCCACCGAATGAACCTCGTCGGGACGCTCGACAGGGGCGAGGTGCGTGCATCCGCGCACCACATAGGCTTCACCGTGCGGAAGCAGCCGTACCACCTTGCGCGCGTGCGACGGCAGCGCGAGCGAGTCTTTCTCTCCAACCAGGAACAGCGTGGGTACGTCGACCTGCGGCAAGATCCTGCGCGCCGAGTGGCGGATGTACGACCGCGCGAGGGGCGGCATCAGGCGCACGTCGAGACGTTCGAGATTGCGCATCAGGCCGTCCACGGGCTCCCTGGGCGTCAACTCTCGGCTCATGCCGCCGACCAGATAGGCGACACGGGCGACCAGATCGGCTTGCAGGACAGCGTCCTTGACGATCTTCGCGAAGGGCGTCGCGTAGTCGCCGAGCAGCAGAAACGCCAGCACATACGTGCGCATGGGCAACCGGCTGAACAGCGGCCCCAACGAGTCGAATGCGCTCCCGCACAGCAGCACGAGCGCGGAGATTCGCTCGGGCTGCCGCGCGTACAGCTCCAGCGCGATGCGCACGCCCATGCTGTGCCCCACGAGGATCGTCTTGTCCGGGCAGGTGGCTTTCATCACCTGCTCGGCGTCGTCAGTCAGCAGGGCGATGCTCAGTGCCGTCGGGTCCGGGGCGTCGTCGGAGCGGCCGTGACCGCGATAGTCGAACTGGACCAGGCGATAGTCGCGGGAGAAGTGGCCCCACCACGGCGCAAAGTAGTGGGTGGAGCAGAATAGCCCGTTGCACAGGAACATGGTCGAGCCGACACCTCGGGACTCGACGTGCAACCGGACGCCGTCGCGGGTGCGGAAAGCATGGGTGGTCAGAGCCGGCGCACCGGGAGGCGACGATCCGGATCGAGAATCGGTCACGATCGCAGCATAGCATGAACCGACCTGGCACGGACAGCGCCCGGGCCGAACCAGGGTGCATTCGGTTGGCCCAGGTCTCGATCTCCCCACACTGCCGACTTCGGCTCGTTTGTCACCCGGCCCCGGTCGCATGCACCTGGCGATTGTCATCTGCGCTCAACCGTGAGCCAGGCTTCGGGGTGGTTGAAACCGACGGTGCTGGTGTGCTGAGCCGGAAGCCGTGTGGGCGGGCTTGACGAAACCAGTTCTCGGTGCTCGACATCCAGCACCCAAGGGGATCGAGTCGGTGTTGGCGTTGCGCCCGGCGCTCCTCCATCCAGGAGCATGGGAGCGTCTACACGCTCAAGCCGCTGCCGCCTGAGGACCGCGAAGCATTCGAATCCACGACAGGGAGGGCGTGAATGTGGGGCGCGACGGCCATCGTGTGCCTCTGGCATCGGAAGGGCGCGCGGGGGATGCATAGCAAATGCATCTGTGCGCCGCCAACGGCAGTCCGCGGCGTCGCGACCGTTTGGCGATCGTCGCGTCTGGCTGGCGCTGGTCCGGTCGTCGCGTGTCGCTGGCGCTGGTCCGGTCGTCGCGTCTGCTGGTCCGGTCGTCGCGTCTGGCTGGCGCTGGTCCGGTCGTCGCGTCTGGCTGGCGCTGGTCCGGTCGTCGCGTCTGGCTGGCGCTGGGCCGGTCGTCGCGTCTCGCTCGCGGCGCCGGACCCGCCGCCCGCTGCCTCGCCTCGTCCAACTCGCCGAGCCGAGGTCCACGAGCGGCGGTCCTGCCGCTTCTGTCTCGCTACAGCATGGTCGTCACCTCCGTGTTGAAGGTCCTTCATCCACGGAAGGCTCACGCCTTCCCTACTACCCTCCAAGGCACCATGCCCCGGAGGG
>Ga0272446_1000217_pt1 | contig 90749 bp, 74 predicted proteins | sample YNPCB0061_FD_194587 | JGI IMG/M metagenome (GOLD analysis project Ga0272446, IMG submission 194587) | Hot spring microbial mat communities from Yellowstone National Park, WY, United States - YNP-CB-006-1 | ecosystem: Environmental > Aquatic > Thermal springs > Hot (42-90C) > Sediment | place...
CATCGCCAGCACCTTCGTGATCGCCGCCGTCAGCGTCGTCTTCCCGTGGTCCACGTGTCCCATCGTCCCCACGTTCACGTGCGGCTTCGTCCTGACGTACTTTTCCTTTGCCATGTGCTCTCCGTATTGCGTAATGCGTAAATTCGTAAACTTGCTCAGCGTGACGCTGCGGCAAAAGCCGCCCTTACGGATTACGCATCACGCTTTACGCAAAGCCCACAACCGGGATCGAACCGGTGACCTCACCCTTACCAAGGGTGTGCTCTACCGACTGAGCTATGTGGGCGCGCTATGCAGGCGCTTCCAGTGGGCCGAGCAGGACTCGAACCTGCGAAGGCTTCTGCCAGCGGATTTACAGTCCGCCCCCTTTGCCGCTCGGGACATCGACCCCTATTCAATTCTGAGCGCCGGCTTTCGAACGCTGAACCGCCGGCTTAGCATTTGCGACACAGCGCATGGCTCCTGGCGCTCGTATTGTAGCCGACGACGGGAGTTGAACCCGTAACCTATCGATTACAAATCGATTGCTCTGCCATTGAGCTACATCGGCGCGTCAACGACAGCGCGCGAATGTGGATTCTACCTGAGAATTCCAGATTGCGTCAAGCCAAAAATTACTGCGTTACTGCGCAAAGCTGCAAGCCCGTCGGCGGACCGGCTGTCGCGGTCGAAAGCAGGCTAAAATCGGCTCCAACCTGCGACCATGATAAAACTGATCACTTTCTTCCGCCGGCCCGCAGATGTGACCGCGTTCGAGAACTTCTTCTCGCAGCACTATGTGCCGGCCGTCAACGCCATGCCGAACGTCAGGCGAACGACGGTCAACCGGGCCGCCGGCGCGCCGAGCGGCGAGCCGCCGTACTACCTCATTCACGAGCTGTACTTCGACAGCCTGACTGAGTTGACCCAGGCGCTGAACTCCAGCGAAGGGCGCAAAGCCGGCGCGTTGTTGTTGAGCTTCGCCCAGCCATTGGTGAATGTGATGTACGCCGAGGTGTGGGAGGAAAAGAGTTAGATCAGCGCCTGCGCCCGCAACACGCCAACAAATGGCAAATGGCGGTACCGCTCCTGGTAATCCAGCCCATAGCCGACCACAAAGCGGTCCGGCAAGTCAAATCCTTTGTATCTCAGCGGGATGTTGATGAGGCGGTGCGCCGGCTTGTCGAACAGGGCGCACACCTCGAGGCTGGCCGGCTGGCGCGCCCGCAGATTGCGCAGCAGATAGCTCAGCGTCAGGCCGGTGTCGATCACATCCTCCACAAACAACACGTGCCGGCCCGCCAGCGGCGTTTCCAGATCTTTTGCCAGCCGCACAATGCCCTGCGCGCGCGCTTCGGGCGTGTAGCTCGACACGGCGATGAAATCGACCTCCACCGGCACGGTGATCGCGCGCAACAGGTCGGCCATGAAAAACACCACGCCCTTCAACACCCCCACCAGCAACGGATTGCGGCCGGCGTAGTCGCGCGAGATGGCAGCGCCCAGTTCATGCACGCGTTGCTGGAGCGTCTCACTTGAGAAGAGCACTTACCTGACGTCATCGGACAGCCAGGCGTAGGCTTCAGGCAGTTTCCGGGTCATGGTCTTTCGATGGCGGCTGAGCAGCCGTGCCCTGAATGCGGCCAGCCTCCTGCAACAGACCGTACTTCAGCATCAGGTCGCGCATCTCGCGCCGCTTGAACAACTTTACGTTGATGTCGGGATAAAGCGCTTTCATCCGGCGCAGCCGGCGGTTTTTGTGAGACGCCAGTTGCGGCCGCAGCGTTGTCAGTTCCACATACAAATCCTGATCGGGCAGATAGAAGTCGGGCGTGAACGCTTCGGTGACATTGCCCTGCTCATCCCACTCCAGCGGAAACGTTCTCGGCTCGTATTCCCAGGCGACGCCATAGAAGTCGAGGATGCGCGCAAACATCTCCTCGGCCGGATGGGCAAATGCGTGTGCGCGGCGCTCCGGTTTGCTCACGAGATCGTGTCGTCTCCTGTGTCTGAGTCCGCCGCGAACGGCATGCCGCGCGCAACAGCCGAGCAGATGATATCCGCAGCCGCCTCCACTGTGAGCCGCGCGGTGTTGACAATCAGGTCGTAGAGATCCGGGTCATCCCAGCGACAATGATGAAAGCGCTTCAGATAGTCTCGCCTGTTGCGATCGCTGGCTTGAACCTGCGCCAGAGCGGCGTCGAGCGAGACGCCGTGTTGGCGGGCGACGCGGGCGGCGCGCACCCGCTCGGGCGCAACAATCCTGACATGCAACACGCCGGGCCGCCCGCGCAGAATCATCTGGCCGGCGCGGCCGACGAGGATCACATTGCCCCCGGCGGCCAGCTCTTCCATGACAGCTCGCACAGCCCGGTTGTAAGATTCGACCGCCGCCGTCGCCGGGCTGAGACCCAACAGGCCCAACTCATCGATCGCAGCCAGAGCGACTTCGGGCTGGCCGGCGCGCAAGGCCGCCTGGTTAATCAGTTCCCGCCACACGACGCGATAACCGAGCCGGGCGCCAACAGCGCCCGCCACCTCACGACCGAGGCTGCCCATCTGCCGGGAAATGGTGATCGTGGCCATTGAATTGAATGCAAACAACCGGCATTGCCTGTCCGAAGGATTATAGAGCGAACCGCGCGACATCTGCGCGCGGGCGCGGCGACGCGGGCGCGGCGGAGGCGGGTATTTTTGGGTGAGTGCGCAAAAAGGCCGGTTCAGCGCTTGACAATCCTTCGACCGTCGAGTATAAACACGCCCATCTTGATTAGCGCGTAGCGCGATTAACTGCCATGCGTTCGTTGTCGATTATTGTGGTCGTCGTCGTTAGCTTGCTCCTGGTCCTTAGCGGACAGGAGCTTAAGCTGTTTAGGACGGCAGCCTCGTAACAGACGCGCGCACCATTTGCACACAAAAAGCCTTCCTAAACGGAAGGCTTTTTTGTTGATTCAGTCGTCCAGATTCCAAAACGTCCGACAAAGCGCAAGAAGAAGTTTGAAGTTTAAGGAGCATGACTATGAAACTGACCGGAGCACAAATCATCTGGGAATCGCTGATCCAGCAGGAAGTGGGGGTCGTTTTCGGCTACCCCGGCGGCGCGATTCTGCCCACCTACGATGCGCTGTACGATTACCAGGATCGCATCCATCACGTGCTGGTGCGGCACGAGGAGAATGCGGCGCTGGCGGCCGACGGCTACGCCCGCGCCAGCGGCAAAGTCGGCGTGTGCATGGCGACCAGCGGGCCGGGCGCGACAAACCTCGTCACCGGCCTGGCCAATGCCATGATGGATTCCTCGCCCATCGTCGCTATCACCGGCCAGGTCGCGTCGCACCTGGTGGGCAGCGACGCCTTTCAGGAGACAGACGTCACCGGCGTCACGCTGCCAGTCACCAAACACAACTACCTGGTGATGAACGTTGATGAGATCGCGCAGGTCATCGCCGAGGCGTTCTACATCGCCCGCAGCGGCCGGCCCGGCCCGGTGCTGATCGACATCTGCAAAGACGCGCAGCAGAAATCGACCGAGTACTCGCCCGTGACCAGCGTGCGCCTGCGCGGCTATCGGGCTATCAAGCCGATGCGCCGACAGGATGTGCCGGCCCTCCTGCGCGCCGCCGCCAACCTGATCGACAACGCCAAACGCCCGGTCATTCTGGCCGGCCAGGGCATCAAGCATGGCAAGGCCCACGACGAACTGTGCGAGTTCATCAACAAGACCGGCATTCCTGTGGCGACCACGCTGCTGGGCATTGGCGTGCTCAGCGAAGACCACCCGCTGAACCTGCGCATGATGGGCATGCACGGCGAAGCCTACGTCAACCAGGCCATCGCCAATGCCGATCTGTTGATCGCGCTGGGCATGCGCTTCGACGACCGCGTGACCGGCAATCTGTCGCAATACGCGAAGAACGCGCGCGTGATTCATGTGGACATCGACGCCGCCGAGATCAACAAAAATGTGCCGGCGGATGTGGGCATTGTCGGCGGCGTGAAAGAGGTGTTGCGCGACCTGACCCCCCTGGTGTCCAAACGCTCGCATGAGCGGTGGATGGAGCAGATCAATGAGTGGCGCATGGACACGAAAGCGCACGACGTGATCAACCAGGATCTGCCGGAAAACCTGTTGCTTGCGCCGCAGGTGATCCGGGCGATCTGGGAAGCGACCGGGGGCAATTGCACCATCGCCACCGATGTGGGACAGCATCAGATGTGGGAGACGCAATACTTCCAGCACACGCGGCGCAACCAGTTGCTCACCAGCGGCGGCCTGGGCACGATGGGCTTTGCGACGCCGGCGGCCATTGGCGCCCGCTTCGCCCGGCCCGACGAGGAAGTCTGGGCGATCGCCGGCGACGGCGGATTCCAGATGAGCATCCCGGAGCTAGCCACCATCATGCAGGAAGGCCTGAACATCAAGATCGCCATCATCAACAACAACTATCTGGGCATGGTGCGACAGTGGCAGGAGCTGATGCACGACAAGCGCTACTCCGCCACGCAAATGTGGACGCCCGACTTCCAGAAGCTGGCCGACGCCTATGGCATGCTGGGCCTGCGCGCCACCACCCTGCAGGAGACGCGCGACATCATCGCCCGCGCCCGCGCGCACAACGGGCCGGTGCTGTGCGAGTTTGTGGTGGAGAACGAGACGAATGTGTTCCCGATGGTGATGCCGGGCAAGGCGTTGAACGAGATGGTGCGCCGGCAGCCGGCCGCGCTGGGAACCGGATTTGAGACGGTCAAGTAAGGTTCATAAAGTTCGGAAGGTTCGAGAGTTCTGGAGAAGATCGGCGTGGCAAAACACCTTATCAACTTTATCAACCTTAACCACTTTGCCAACCTTAAGCGAGGAAACCCATGCTAATCGATCATGCAGCAGCCGCTCGTCAGAACAAACAGAAGCACACATTGGTGGCGCTGGTGGAGAACAAGCCCGGCGTGTTGAATCGCGTCGCAAGTTTGTTCCGCCGGCGCAACTACAACATCGACAGCCTGGCCGTCGGCACGACTGACGACCCGGCTGTTTCGCGCATGACCATCGTCGTGGACGCCAGCAAAACCAGCGCCGCGCTGGTGGAGAGCAACCTGTACAAACTGGTCAACGTCATTGACGTGCAAGACCTGACCGGCGTGCCGGCCGTGGCGCGCGAAATGGCGCTGATCAAAGTGCGCACCGCCGACGCCCAGCAGCGCGGCGAGATCAAACAAATCGCCGACATGTACAAGAGCGACGCCGTCGATGTGTCGAAGGACTCGATCATCCTGGAGGTCACCGGCGACGAAACCAAGATCGACGCCATGCTGAGCGTGCTGTCTGACTATGGGATCATGGAAGTGGTGCGCACCGGGCGCATCGCCATGGTGCGGGGCGCGTCGCGCATGGCTCAGGAGCATGAGGCCGCCGAGGTGCCGGTTTCCGGGTTCGACGCTGCCACGGTTAGCGGCAATGGCAAAGACCGCCACACGTAGTCAAAACCGCGCGGGTCTGCCTGGAGCCGCGCGGTCTGATTGTGGCGCTAGAATCGCCGAAATACGGACCGAAGAATAGACACAGGAGTTCCACACATACATGGCAACTGTTTACTACGACCAGGACGCAAATCTGGATTTGCTGAAGGGCAAGACCGTGGCCGTTATTGGGTTCGGCAGCCAGGGCCACGCGCATGCGCAGAACCTGAAGGATAGCGGCGTGAACGTGGTGGTGGGCCTGCCGCCGGCCAGCAAGAGCGTGGAGAAGGCCAAAGCCGCCGGCCTGACGGTCATGAGCATCGCCGACGCGGCCAAAACCGGCGACTTCATCATGATGCTGGTGCCCGATGTGCCGGCGGCGGCGGTGTACCGCGAGCACATCGCGCCGCACATGACGCCGGGCAAGACGCTGATGTTCGCCCACGGCTTCAACATCCGCTTTGGGCAGATCGTGCCGCCGGCCGGCGTGGACGTGAGCATGGTCGCGCCCAAGGCGCCGGGGCATCGCGTGCGCGAAACCTATCAATCCGGCCAGGGCACGCCCTGCCTGGTGGCGGTGTATCAGGACGCCAGCGGCAACGCCAAAGCCAACGCGCTGGCCTACGCCAAAGGCATCGGCGGCACGCGCGCCGGCGTCATCGAGACCACCTTTGCCGAAGAGACCGAGACCGACCTGTTCGGCGAGCAGGTGGTGTTGTGCGGCGGCGTGTCGCACCTGGTGAAGGCCGCGTTCGAGACGCTGGTCGAAGCCGGCTATCAGCCCGAAGTCGCCTACTTCGAGTGCATGCACGAACTGAAGTTGATCGTTGACCTGTTCTATCAGGGCGGGCTGAATTACATGCGCTACTCGGTCAGCGACACCGCCGAGTACGGCGACTATGTCAGCGGGCCGCGCATTGTGACCGAACAGACCAAACAGGAAATGAAGGCCATCCTGTCGGAAATCCAGAGCGGCGCGTTTGCGGAGGAATGGATCGACGAAAACGCAAAAGGCCGGCCCAACTTCATGGCCATGCGCCAGCGCGACACTCAGCACCAGATCGAGAAAGTGGGCGCGCAGCTGCGACGCATGATGCCGTGGCTTAATCCCAAAGAAGTCAACCCCGGGCAAGGCGGCGCGTAAGCGAAGCAAACACGAAAGTCCGCACCCCGGGGGTGCGGACTTTTAGTTTGAGGGACGGCAGATAGAATCTGCAGAAGCGATTATGAGCGACAAAAACACAGTTCTGATTTTCGACACGACGCTGCGCGACGGCGAGCAATCGCCCGGCGCGACCCTGAATCTGGCGGAGAAACTGGAAATCGCCCGGCAGCTTCACCGGCTGGGCGTGGACATCATCGAGGCCGGCTTCCCCATCGCCTCGCCCGGCGACTTCGAGGCAGTGACGCGCATCGCGCAGGAGGTCGGCGCGCTGGACAACGCGCCCACCATCGCCGGCCTGGCCCGCGCCAACAAGACCGACATCGACCGCGCATGGGGCGCGGTGCAGTGGGCCAAAAAACCGCGCATCCACACCTTCCTCGCCACCAGCGACATTCACCTGGAGCACAAGCTGCGCATCTCGCGCAATGAATGCATCGAGCGCGTGGGCGAAGCCGTGGCGTATGCGCGCAGCCTGTGCGAGGATGTCGAGTTCTCGCCCGAAGACGCCGGGCGCAGCGACCCGGAGTTCCTGTGGCAGGTTCTGGCAATCGCCATCCAGGCCGGCGCCACGACGCTGAACATCCCCGACACCGTGGGCTATTGCACGCCGACGGAATACCGCCGCATGATCGAGGGCATCCTGAAGAACGTGCCGGGAGCGGACAAGGTCATCCTTTCGGCGCACTGCCACGACGATCTGGGGCTGGCGGTGGCCAACACACTGGCCGGCATCGAGGCCGGCGTGCGGCAGGCCGAGGTGACCATCAACGGCATCGGCGAGCGGGCCGGCAACACCTCGCTGGAGGAAGTGGTGATGGCCCTGCACACGCGCAAGGCCTTCTATGGCCTGCGCACCAACATCGACACCACCCAATTGGTGCGGGCCAGCAAAATGGTCAGCGCGTTGACGTCCATCTCCGTTCAACCGAACAAAGCCATCGTCGGCGCCAACGCCTTCGCGCACGAGGCCGGCATCCATCAGGACGGCATGCTCAAAAATCCCCTGACCTACGAGATCATGCGCCCCGAAACCGTCGGCTGGAATTCGTCCAACCTGGTGCTGGGCAAGCACAGCGGCCGGCACGCCTTCTCCGACCGCCTGAAATCGATGGGCTACGAGCTGTCGCGCGAAGAGCTGGACAAGGCGTTCGAGCGGTTCAAGGTGTTGTGCGACAAGAAGAAGGTTGTCACCGACGCCGACCTGGAAGCGATCGTGGCCGACCAGTTCGAGACGGTGAACGAGGTGTACAAACTCGACAGCATCAACGTGACCAGCGGCACCGGCAGCTCGCCGGTGGCCAGCGTGCGCCTGCTCGATGAGGAAGGCGAAGTCCACGCCGACGCCGCGCTCGGCAACGGCCCGATCGACGCCATCTGCAACTGCATCAACCGCATCACCGGCGCCAACGCCAGGCTCACCGAGTTCCACGTCCACGCCGTGACCGAAGGGATCGACGCTGTGGCCGATGTGACCATCCGCGTGGAAATGGCGAACGGCGAAGGCAAGAAGCACGTGTTCAGCGGCCGCAGCGCCGACACCGACACCCTCGTCGCCAGTGGGCGGGCATTCCTGGCCGCTGTGAACAAGGGGTTGCGCCGGGTCAAAGTCAGGGCCACGGTGTCAGCGGTCGGCATCGAATAGCCAACCGCCGGACAGCGCCCGACAGGTTAAGATTGGCCCATGAAGTACTCGTTCCAGACTCCCGCGCCGTTCAAGGTGAATGTGGTGATTGACCGCGCGCTGTTCAGCGGCAAGGTCAAGGTGTATGCCGATGGGCAACCGGTCAGCCCATCGCACCGGGGCGCGCGCGGCGCCGCCGGCACGTTCTACCAGATCAAAGGGGGCGTGCTGGAAGTGCGCTCCGGCTTTCTGGACCTGGTGCCGCTGGTCTGGTACAACGAAGACTGGGTGCAACTGGCGCCGCCGATGAAGTCAGGGGAATGGCTGGTGGCCGGCCTGCCCTTGCTGCCGGGCGTGTTCTTCCTCGGTCTGGACTCGTTCATCATTTCGTTCATCGCGTTCTTCTTCAATCTGGTCATCATGCGCTCGCGCCGGCCGGCCAGTGTGCGCGCGGCGCTCTGCGTCGGCGTCTTTGTGGGCACGTGGGCGGCGATCCTGCTGTTCCGCATCGCGCTGGGCATGGTGTTTGGACAAGGGCAATCGTAGGCGTCACATGGCCGGCAAGCGATACCCCTGGGTGTGGGATTACGACATCGACGCGCAGCAGTTCGATGAGATACTGGCGGGCCGGCTTGTTCTCTATGGCCGGTTGGACCGTGACTGGGCAGCAGTGCGGCTGATCGAGTATGCCGGATACCGCGAAATGATGCGGCGCATCGGTTTCGCAGACTTTGCGCGCCACTGGCCACGCTGGCGCCAACGCGTGCGCGGAGACAGGCTGAGAGAATCTTTAGACTTCGTAGCCGACTGGATCGCCGCAAAACATCCAGAGTTGCTTGCTCAGGCTTCAGAAAATCATGTGGACGAGCGAGTTCTACCTGACAAAACTGTATCCATTTCAGGACCAGGCGCTGCGTCTCATCACTGACCTCGGCACCGAGTTTAGGTGAAAAGTTAATTCTCGATCTCGATTAACCTGCGAAGTGAAAGGGACTTCTACGAACCATGCCTCAGACGTTGTTTGAAAAAATCTGGAACGCGCACGTGGTGGCGCAGGAGCCGGACAGCCCGGCTGTTCTCTACATCGACCTGCACCTGGTGCACGAGGTCACCTCGCCGCAAGCTTTCGACGGCCTGCGCGCGCGCGGCATTCCGGTGCGCCGGCCCGACCGCACCTTCGCCACCATGGATCATGGCATCCCCACCACGCCGCGCGACCTGCCGATCGTGGACGACCTGGCGGCAAAGCAGATCGCCCAACTGGAGAAGAATTGCGCCGAGTTCGGCGTCAAGCTGTACGGCCTGCGCAACACGCCGGACAAGATGGGCATCGTGCATGTGATCGGGCCGGAGCTGGGCCTGACGCAGCCCGGCATGACCATTGTGTGCGGCGACAGCCACACCAGCACCCACGGGGCGTTCGGCGCGCTGGCCTTTGGCATCGGCACCAGCGAAGTCGAGATGGTGCTGGCCACGCAGTGTTTGTTGCAGCGCAAGCCAAAGACGATGAAGGCGCAGATTGACGGCGCTCTGCAGAAAGGGGTGACGGCCAAGGACATCATTCTGGCGCTCATCGCCCGCTATGGCGTGGGGGCCGGCACCGGCCATGTGTTCGAATACACCGGCGAAGCCATCCGCCGGCTGAGCATGGAAGAGCGCATGACCGTGTGCAACATGAGCATCGAAGGCGGCGCGCGAGCCGGCCTGATCGCTCCCGACGACACCACTTTCGAGTACATGGCCGGGCGCGAATACGCCCCCAAAGGGCCGGACTGGGACAAAGCCCTGGCGCGCTGGCGCGCCCTGCCCACCGACGACGGCGCCCAATACGACGCGACGCTCACGCTCGACGCCGGCGCGCTGGAACCCATGATTACCTTCGGCACCAACCCCGGCATGGGCATCGGCATCACAGCGCGCGTGCCAGATCCGGCCGGCGCGCCCGACCTCAGCGCCCGCAACGCGCTCAGCAAGGCGCTGGCGTATATGGACCTCAAACCCAATCAGCCGCTGATCGGCCAGCCGATCGACGTGGTGTTCATCGGCAGTTGCACCAATTCACGCATCACCGATCTGCGCCTGGCGGCCAGCCTGCTGAAAGGGCGCAAAGTGCATCCACGCGTGCGCGTCATGGTGGTGCCCGGCTCGGCGCAAGTCAAGCGCCAGGCCGAGGCCGAAGGATTGGACCGCGTGTTCAAAGAGGCCGGCGCAGAATGGCGCGAAGCCGGGTGCAGCATGTGCATCGCCATGAACGGCGACCAGCTCGACCCCGGCCAGTACGCCGTCAGCACCAGCAACCGCAACTTCGAGGGCCGGCAGGGCAAGGGCGGGCGCACCTTCCTGGCCAGCCCCCTCACCGCCGCAGCCAGCGCGATCGCCGGCGCCGTGGCCGACCCCCGCGCCTTGATACAATGATCGCCTGCCATGCCGGTCAACCTGGCCAACCTCCGCCGCGCCATCGCCGCTCTGGACGAAGGATTGTCGATCCTTCACCGCGAGCAGTCGCATCACGCTGACCTGACGCTGCAAATTCTGTTGCGCGACGCGGCCATCCAGCGATTTGAATTCACTTTTGAAACAGCGTGGAAAACGCTCAAGCGGTACCTGCAGGAATACGGTTTGGAGCAGATCGACAACGCCACGAACCGGCAAATCTTTCGCATCGGCTATGAGCAGGGGCTGCTGCGCGACGCAGAAGCCTGGATGGTGTATTTGCGGCAGCGCAACCTGACCAGTCACGTGTACGACCAATCCGTCGCCGAAGCCATTTTCAGGACCATCCCGGAGTTCCTGGAAGACGCGCGATGGATGCTGGCGCGGCTGGAGGAACGACTGACATGACGCTCAATCTGGAAACGCGCCATCTGAAGATCGTGCGCGAAATCCTGCGTCGCCACGCGCCACAGGCGCAGGTTTACGTTTTCGGCTCGCGCGCCGGCGCCCGCGCCAAACCCCACTCCGACCTGGATTTGCTGCTGCGCGAGGACGGCCCGATCGACCCGCGTCGCCTGGCCGTGCTGTGCGCCGAGTTCGAGGATTCCGATTTGCCGTTTCGCGTGGATGTGCTGGACTACCATCAGATCGACCCTGATTTCGCCCGGCGCATCCTGCCAGACTGTGTTCCGATTTCCGCAGTTGAACCAGCATGAATCAATTCACCACCCTCATCAGCCGGATTGTCCCGCTGCCGAACGAGAACGTAGACACCGACCAAATCATCCCGGCCCGTTTTCTGAAAGTGACCGACAAGAAGGGTCTGGGCGACAATCTGTTTGCCGACTGGCGCTACAACGCCGACGGCTCGCCTAGGGCCGACTTCATCCTGAACCAGCCGGGGATGCAGGGCCGGCAAATCCTGCTGGCCGGCGACAATTTTGGCTGCGGCTCCTCGCGCGAGCACGCGCCCTGGGCGCTGGCCGGCTATGGCTTCCGCGCCATCATCAGCACGTCGTTCGCCGATATCTTCCGCAACAACGCGCTGAAGAACGGCCTGTTGCCCGTGGTTGTGGACAAAGACACCCATCAGCAATTGTTCAGCCTGGTGGAAGAAGACCCCGACATGGCGCTCACCGTAGACCTGGCGGCGCAGACCGTAACCCTGCCCGATGGCCGGCAGGTTCGCTTCCCGATCGATCAGTTCTCCAGAACCTGTTTGCTGAACGGCGTGGATGAGATCGGCTATGTGTTGAACCTGCGCCCGCAGATCGAGGCATTTGAACGCGCGCGCGAGGGATAGCGCGGCTGCAAAAAGGCTGGTGTCTGAACCGTGTTTGACCTGGATGAAGCGCTCACGGCCGTGATGGATCTGGTGGATGAATTGCGCGACAACCAGACCGAGCCGCACGGCGCGCCGGCAGACCCGGCCCGCGACCGCGACCTGCGCCAGCGCATCGCCGGCCTGCTTGAGCAAATCCAGGCCCACGCGCCCACCCCCGGCCTGCGCGAAATCGCCCGCCTGCGCCGCGAGTGGATTCTCACCGACGACCCGGCCCGCCAGGATGAACTTGCGCGCGAAGTGGCCCAGGTGCGCATTCGTTATCCCGTGGACGAAGGGTACACCTTCGACGTAGGCTATCTGGTCAACGACGAAGGGCTGCAAGGCCGCGCGCCCCGGCCATTGGCCCGGCGGTACAGCGGCTGGATTCGCACACAACATCCGCGCGGCGAAGCGCTCATCGACGCCATGATCTCCGTGGAAGACTTGAACGCGCGGCTGCCAGAGCCGATCCGCCCATCGCCGGCGACAGGCCCAAAGGCCGTCCCGCCGAAGGCGTATCACGTTTACAACGCCATCCGCTTCGCCGGCGAGGCGGGGCGCGCCGAGCACATCGCCAATTTCTGGCCGGAAGATGAAGGGTCGCCGCCCAAAGGCCAGAAATGGACGGCCATCTACGCCAACCTGTACACCCAGCGCTTCCGCATCAAAGCAATGCCGATTGCGCAGCGCTGTTTCGCATTGAGCGATGTGGCGCGCCTGTCAGAGATGCGGGACGACGAACTCGACCACCACCTGATCTGCATCATTCGCGGGCACGAGCTGGGACACTTCGCCGGCCCCGTGCCGTTGCGGCTGAGCGGTTATCCGGGCTTCCAGGGCGTGTACCCGATCGTGGAAGAGCTGCGCGCCGACGCCGCCTGGCTGTTCGCGTCGCTGCATTCGCCGGCTTTGTTGCCCACCGAGGACGCCTGGCGCGATCATATGCGCGTGTTCTGGGCGGAGGTGTTGCGCTACATCAATCGCGATGTGGAAGGGCGCGCCGATTCCGCCTCATCGCTCGCGCTGTTGAACGATATGCGCGCAGCCGGGGCGCTGAACGTCAGCCCGGACTTGCGCCTGCACTTCGACTTTGCCGCTTTGCGCGCGCGCATCCCGGCGCTGCTGGTGGAAGCCACCCGGCTGATCCAAAGCGGCGATCGCAGCCGGGCCGTTCAGTTTTTTGCGCAACATGGCTACGACCTGGAGCAGCGCCGGCTGATCGACCTGGACGACCTGGCCAGCAACCGTTTCCTGCGCAAAGTGCTGCGACCGCACACCGTGCAGGAGACATTGCGCGCAACGACGGCGGCGCCGCCGGCCGGCAGGACAACCACCCCATGAACGAAGCGACCAATGCCGCGCCCATCGCCCCGGAGCACGACGACCTGGTGGCCGGCCTGCACGCGCGCGGCGTGTGCTACCTGGCGCCCACCCCTCACGGCGACGAGCGCGAATTGAGCGACGATGAACTCATTGCCGGGCTGGCGCAATCTCACAACGCGCGATTGCGGTTCGCTCTGGCGGCGCTCTTTCTGGCGCACCCGGAGCTGGCCGAACGGGCCGCCGCGATCGACCCCGCGCTGAGCGGGCCGGCGCAGCGCGAACTGCGCAAGCAATATGTGGCCGCCATGTACCTGCAGCGCATGTGGCGCTCGCGTCTGCGCGCCTACTTCGGCGAACAACCGCTCATCGCGCCGCGTTTCACCTCGGCGCAGGACAGTCCAATCGGCGAAAGCCTGGCCGGCCCGGACGACATGCACGGCAAACGCGGGCTGCGCCAGTTGTGCGAGGCCAGCGCCTTCAACGATTGGTCTTCCTATGAGCAAGTGGTCGAACTGCTCCTGAATCAACCCTGCGGGCCGGAGAACCTGCTGCCAGTCCAGAATGGCAATGGCCCGTATCCTTCATCCCTACTCTGAACAGCGCCTTTGATTGCCATGCGTCCTCCCATTGACCGTCTGCGCGTGCACTATTTCCTCGTCAAACTGGGCATGGAGTTTCACCATCCGGCCCGGCTGTATCTGGTCGGCGGAACGACGCTGGTCTACGAAGGGCTGCGCGAGCAATCGCTCGATATCGACATCAGCTACGAAGTGGCCGACGAGCACGACGCGGAATTCACCCGCGTGTTGCGCAAGCTGAAAGACGAGATGCAGATCAACGTGGAACTGGCCTCGCCCGGCGACTTCATCCCCCTGCCGGCAGGCTGGAAAGAGCGCGCCAGGCACGTGGGCCGGTTCGGGCTGGTGGATGTCTTCCACTTTGATCTGTACAGCACTGCGCTCAGCAAGATCGAGCGCGGGCGCGAGGGCGATTTTCAGGATGTGCTGTCCATGTTGCGCGGGGGACAGATCAGGCTGGACGACCTGAGAGCAGCCTTCGAGAACATTCTGCCGCGCATCGAACGTGAGAGCCTGAAGCGCGACCCGGAGCGGATCAAGCGCAACTTCGCGCTGCTGGAGAAAATGGCCGGCGAACAGCGCCGCGCTGCGTGAAACATCCCCGTGGAAGGGCCGGCGGGGGAGTCAGCGATCCATCCGCCCGCGTCATGGCAGCGGCGGGATGGCGCATGTGGCCAGGGATTGCACATCATACGGCGAGCCGGCCAGCGCCCGAACCAGCCGGTCATCGGCTGTGATGAGAGGCGCTCCAATCCGTCCGGCCAGCGCCACATAGAAGGCGTCATAAGCTGAAACGCCATACGACAGCATGATCGCCGCCGCTTCCTGAATCATATCGGCGCATGGCGTTACCCGCAACGCCAGACCCGACAGAGCGTCAACGTCACGGCTGAGACTCGTATAGCCATGACGAAGCATGTGCTTCCTTAACACGCTCAAGCATTCGGGATAGAACAGGTCCGGCACATGCAAGACAGCCGGCCAGCGCGCAGTCAGATGCGCAAACAAGAGATCGGCGCGAGGAGACAGTGGATCATCGATGCACAGCATCACGCCGACAGAACAATCGACGACACATTGAAAGATCGATCTCATCGGGGCGCATCGCGGTCTTCTCGCACCAGGTCCACAATGCTGGCGGCGCCGGCCGGCGGCGTCCAGCGATTTCGGCGGATCGAATCCAGCAGCGCCGCCTGCCGACGGCGCGCTTCCTCCTGCGCCAGCCACAGCTCCATCAATTCAATCACCTGAGCTGTGACCGACTGATTATTGGCGGCGACCAGCTTGCGAAATCGCTTGTACAACGCGCCAGGCACACGCACGTGAACAAAGGCTTTCTCCACTTCACACCTCCATCGAGATTATGGCGCAAATTTCGCCTTTCTGCAACATGCCAGGAATCTTGAAGATTCCGGGGATGTTGGTTGACAATTCGCCCGGCCTGGATAAACTACCGCCCAACATGACATCAGCCGGCGCGGCCTCCGTCCGCAGCATGACGATCTCCATTAGTTCGACTCGCGGCTCAGCATGGGCTGGGGCGCGAGTCTGGGTGCGCGGGTCGAGGGTGGCTGGCTGACACGTCCAGATATCGCAATCGTTTGATTTTGGAGAGCCTTCCCGAAACCGGAAGGCTCTCCGTGTTTTTCCAGGAGGAGAAAGCACAGATGGCTACCGCGTTATACGACACCACCCTGCGCGACGGCGCCCAGGGCGAAGGCATCAACCTGTCGGTTGAAGACAAACTGCGCATTGCCCGCCGGCTGGACGAGTTCGGCGTCCACTACATCGAAGGCGGCTGGCCGGGCAGCAACCCCAAAGACGCCGAGTTCTTCGCCCGCGCCAAAACGCTGGGGCTGCGTCAGGCCCGGCTGGCTGCGTTTGGCAGCACGCGCAAGGCGGGGGCGCGTTGCGAAAGCGACCCGCAGATCAGGATGCTGCTCGACGCTGAGACGCCGGTCGTGACAATGGTCGCCAAAACCAGCACACTGCACGTCAGGCATGTGCTCGAGACAACACTGGACGAAAACCTGGCCATGATCCGCGACAGCGTCGCTTACTTCAAAGCGCAGGGCAAAGAGGTGATGCACGACGCGGAACACTACTTCGACGGCTTCAAACTGGACAAGGAGTACGCGCTGGCCACGCTGCGCGCCGCCCGCGACGCGGGGGCCGACTGGCTGGTGCTGTGCGACACCAACGGCGGGACCATGCCGTGGGAAGTGAGCGAAATCGTGCGCTGGACAATCGACGCGCTGAGCAACGACGACGGCGCATCCGAAACGCGGCGCCCCGTCCGGTTCGGCATCCACACGCACAATGACGCCGGCCTGGCCGTGGCCAATGCGCTGGAGGCCGTGCGCGCTGGCTGCGCCCAGGTGCAGGGCACCATCAACGGCTATGGCGAGCGGGTGGGCAATTGCGATCTCATTCCCGCCATCGCCAATCTCAAACTGAAAATGAACGATGCGTGCGTGAGCGATGCGCAGTTGCGCGGATTGACCGACCTCTCGAACTACGTGGCCGAGATCGCCAACCAGGCGCCCAACCTGCGCGCGCCATACACCGGCCACGCCGCATTCGCGCACAAAGGCGGCATCCACGTGGCGGCCATTCTGAAGGTCGAGGAGTCCTATCAACATATTGACCCGGCCAAAGTCGGCAACAGCAAGCGCGTCCTGGTCAGCGAGCTGAGCGGCCGGGGCAACATTCAGTACAAGGCGCGCGAGTTCGGCCTGGATGTGGGCAAAGAGGAGGCGCGCCAGGTGCTGCAAAAGATCAAAGAGCTGGAAAACCAGGGCTTCTACTTTGAGGGCGCCGAAGCGTCGGTCGAATTGATGCTGCGGCGCGCACAGAAGGGCTATACGCCGCCATTCGAGTTGATCGACTTTCTGGTGGTGGTTGAAAACCGGCAGGGGCGCGGTCTGCTGGCCGAAGCCAACGTTAAAGTGCGCGTGCGCAATGGCCGCGAAGAGGTTGTGCATACGGCGGCGGAGGGCGACGGGCCGGTGAACGCGCTGGACCGCGCTCTGCGCAAGGCGCTGTTGCCGCATTATCCGCAACTGGCCGACGTGCGGCTGGCCGACTACAAGGTGCGCATCCTCGACAGCAACAGCGCCACAGCAGCAACCACTCGTGTCACCATCGATACGCGCTGCGGCAGCCGCACCTGGACCACGGTTGGGTGTTCAACCAACATCGTCGATGCTTCCTGGCAGGCGCTGGCCGACTCGATTGAGTATGCGCTAACCTGAGCAGCGGCGCGTACAATCAGCGCCATGACCACGCTCAACCCCGATCTGCTCGACAGCAACACACGCGCGGCGCTCAATCGAGCCAGCGACCTGATGCGTCAGTTCGGTAAGCCGGTGCTGATGCCAGAGCTGGTTCTGCTGGCTTTGCTGCGAATGCCGCAATCGACAGCATATCGCGCCGTGGCGCATCTGGCAGAGTCGCGCGGCTTCAAGGTGGATGACCTGGATAAAGAGGTAGAAGCGCAAATCCGCGCGCGCACCGGCCGCGCAGCCAACTTTAACTACCTGACCGACCAGAACAGCACCGTGCAGGTGTCAGACGAAATGGTGATCGCGCTGGACGAAGCGCGCAGCATTGCGCTCGCCAGCGGCGAAATCTACATCGCCACGGAACATCTGCTGGGCGCGCTGTCGCAAGCCGGTGTGAGCACCGCCGGCCTGTTGCAGCGCAAAGGGGTCACGCCGACCGCGCTGGCCAGCCTGATCGTGGACGGCATCGTCAGCAAGCGCACAACAACCATCGACTGGGTGCAGCAGGCGCGGCAGGGCCAGCTCCCGCCGCTGTACTACCGCGAGAATCTGCTGCGCGAGCTGGTGACACTGCTGGCGCTGGCGCACGACCCGCACGTGATCCTGACCGGCGAGCCGGGCAGCGGGCGGCGCAGTCTGGCGCAGTCGCTGGCGCTGATGGTCGCCGAGGGCAAGGGGCCGGCCCACGTGAAGAAAGTGATCGAGGTCAGCGACGCGGCCTGGCTGGACAACCCGATGCTGGCAATGCAGGTCGCCATGCGGCAGGCGGAAAACGGCGTCCTGTTCATCGCCAACATTCATCGCTTCCTGGGCGGCCAGTTGCGAGCCGACCTGCCGCAGGCCGGCAAGGACCTGCAAAAGGCGTTCGTGGCCGACGGGGGGCCGATCATCATCGGCACAACCACTGACGCGGACTACACCGAGCGCATCAAGCCGAACGCCACGATCGCGGGGCAAGCGCACGTGTTGCGCGTGCCGCCGGCCACACCTGACGAGTGCCAGAAGATGCTGGCTGCGCTCAGGCCGCAATTCGAGCGCAACTACAACATGGCCATCGCCGACGACGCGCTGAAAACAGCCGTCACGCTGGCCGCGCGCTATATCGGCGGCGCGCCGCTGCCGGGGTCGGCGGCGCAGGTGTTGCACCGCGCGTGCGCCGCTGTGCGAGTGACGGCCAACGAGAGACAGCAGGCGGCAGATCACAGACCACAGATTACAGACGGCAGACAACAGACGGGGCCGGCGTTGACGCTGGACGCCGAGGATGTGATGTTTGCCGTCAGCCTGATGACCGGCATCCCGGTGACGAAACTGGGCGCAGACGAGCGCGGCCGGTATGCGCAGATGGCTCAGGCGCTGCAACAGCGCGTGATCGGCCAGGACGAAGCGATTCAAGCCGTGTCGCGGGCGGTCAAGTCGGCGCGGGTTGGGCTGAAAGACCCCCGGCGGCCCATCGGCTCTTTCCTGTTCCTCGGACCGAGCGGCGTGGGCAAGACCGAGCTGGCCAAGGCGCTGGCCGAATTTCTATTCGGCAGCGAAGAGAATCTGGTGGCGCTCGACATGAGCGAGTACCAGAAAGATGACACCATCAACCGGCTGATCGGCGCGCCGCCCGGCTACATCGGCTTCGAGGGCGGCGGCCAGTTGACCGATCGCATCCTCAAATCACCCTATGCGGTGGTGCTGTTCGATGAAGTGGAGAAAGCCCATCCGCGCATCCTCGACATCCTGTTGCAGGTGATGGAGGAGGGCCGGCTCACCGACGGCCAGGGCCGGGTGGCAAATTTCGCCGAGACGGTCATCCTGCTCACCAGCAATCTGGGCGCGCAATACCTGAACGACGCCTCTCTATCAGCAGCCGAGGCGCGTGAACTGGCCATGACCGATGTGCGCTCGTTCTTCCGCCCCGAATTCATCAACCGGCTGGATGAGATCGTGATGTTCAACACGCTGTCGCCAGACAGCCTGCGCCGGATTCTGGACCTGATGATCAAAAAGGAGGCGAAGCTGGCGCAGGAGCGGGGCATCACGCTGGAGATTCTGCCGGCGGCGCGCGAATGGATGCTGGCGCAAAACAACGAGCCGCACATGGGGGCGCGCCCCTTGCGCCGCATTCTGCAACGCAGCGTGCGCGAGAGGCTGGCCGATTATCTGCTCACGCTCGACACCCCGCCGGGCAGGGTCGTGGTCGATGCGGACGCCGGCGGGCTGGTCTATCGGTCATAGCCGGCGCACGGCCATGATCTCGCTGATCGTCTTGTAAACCAGTTTGGCGATCAGAAAATCGGCGGCGTGCATCCCCGGCTGCGGGGCGAGTTCGACCACGTCGAATCCGACCACCTCGGCGTTGCGCGCCACCGTGCGCACAATCGCCATCACCTGCTGCCAGTTCAGACCGCCCGGCTCCGGCGTGCCGGTGGCCGGCACATAGGCGGGGTCGAAACAGTCGGCGTCAATCGTCAGGAATGTCTTGCGGCCGCGCACCCATTGCGCCAGCGTGGCGAGATAGGCCGGGCCGGCGTGAATGTCTTCGGCGAAGAAGGTGCGCAAGGTGTCGTCCTGGTCGGTCACGGCATCGATCAGATCGGCCTCTTCCTGCGCCAGCGAGCGGATGCCCAGTTGAACCACCGGCCCAAGTTCGAGCAGCCGGCGAGCAGCGCAGGCGTGGCTGTAGGGCGAGCCTTCAAACGCATCGCGCAGATCGGCGTGCGCGTCGATCTGCACGGTCAGCAGAGGCGTTCCGTATACCGCAGCCAGGCCGCGACCAAAGCCGACGGACACGGTGTGTTCGCCACCCAGACCCACCACCAGTTTGCCGGCGCCGGCGTGCTCCGCAACCACCGCCGCGATGCTGTCGAGCGCGGCTTCAATTGTGCCGTGGCCCAGCGCCAGATAGGGCAATGTGTGCACGCCATAGTCCAGCGCCGGCTCGCCGCGAAAGTCGCGGTCGTACAACTCGATTTGCGTGGACGCCTGAATGATGGCGCGCGGGCCATTTTTCGTGCCGCCCATGTAACTGACCGTGGCCTCGAACGGGATGGGGACGACAACGGCCCGGCTGGTTTCATAGGCGCTGTGCTCAGCATCCAGACCGAGAAAGTTTTCCGGGGGCAGGAATGTGTAGTGGGCCATTGAAAGTTCGCAAGGCTCGTCAGGTTGATGGGGTTCGCAAGCCATGACAAACCTTAAGAACCTTATCAACCTTACTAACCTTACTAACCCGCATCCGGGTCGGCGGGGCGGTATTCGTCGTAGGCGGACTTGAGCGCGGCCACCAGCGCCTCGCGCCGGTCGTACAGGCGTTTGAGCGGCCGGGGAGCGCGCCTGGACAACAGATAAGCGGCCAGGATAGGCAGCGCGATGGTCGAGTCGGTGTAACACACCACCGTGTCCGGCAACTGATCGGGATCGACCTTGCCCCAGGTCACCGCTTCCTGCGGGGTCGCGCCGGACAGGCCGCCGGTGTCGGGGCGGGCGTCGGTGAATTGAATGAAGTAATCGTGCCCACGCTCCGGGATGCCGAGGATTTCCTGGATCTGCGGCTCGGTCTGGAGGATGAAGTTCTTAGGGCTGCCGCCGCCGAAGATAACCACGCCGCTCTTGCCGCCGGCGTGCTTGGCATCGTACACAATGGCGGCCGTCTCGTTCACATCCAGTTCGGGATCGAAGCCGACTTGCATGCCGGCCAGTCGCAGGGCCGCGACATTCATGCCAATGGTCGAGTCGCCGGGACTGGAGGTGTACACCGGCACACCACATTCATAGGCCGCTGTCAGCACCGACTTGTACGCGCCGCCCAGCGCCTGCTCGCGGGCCTGGGTGTAGCGGCCCAGCCGGTAATGCAGCTCGGCAGTGCTCATACGATGCTGAAACTCAGGCTGCTCGATGCACTTGCGCAGGAAAGCGTCTGACTTGAGCAACACGTCCTGGTCGAACACGATATCGTAGATGCGGATGATTTTCTGCTCGCGCAACGCCACGTCATCGACGAAAGGCGACGTTTGGAACAGCTCGAAGCCCAGTGAGCGGTGCATGTCGTGATAGAGATTGGCGCCGGTGGAGACGATCCAATCGACAAAGCCGGCTTCGATCAACGGCACAAGGGCTGCGTAACCGATGCCGGTGGGCGTCAACGCGCCGGACAGCGTGACGCCGACGGTGACATCCGGCTCGAGCAACTTGCGCGCAATCAACTGGCACGCCTCGCGCAGGCGGGCGGCGTTATAGGCCAGAAAGAATTCATCGACCAGCCGATCGACTGTCAGGCCGGCGGAGATGCGGTCGGGGGCGAGTTTGCGTCCGTAGGTCATGGGCGGGGTAAAGTTGATAAGGTGGGTAAGGTGGGTAGGGTTCGTAAGGTTGGCAAGGTCGGCGGGGAGCTATATCAGGACGGCGGCGGCCACGACGGTGGTCCAACGGCCCTGCTCGTCGCCAGTGGCGGTGATGGTCATGCTGGTCGAATCGACGATCAGCCCGCCGACGCGATATTGCTCGCGGCGCTCGTTGTAGTCGCGGTCCAGATCGAATGGCACGCCGAGGACGGTGGCCAGCATGCCGGCGGCCAGGTCTTCGGCAAAATCGCCGGCCTCTTTCTCGGTCTGGCCATAGGCATGGTGCTCGGAGAGATAGCCGTATTTGCTGGGGTCAGAAGGGATGGCGACGCCGATGGAAGCGGCAATGCGCCGGCCCGGCTCGTTGGTGGACATCTCCGCGACCACGCAGAATGTCACCTCGCCCGGCTCCAGCGCGGGCAGCCCCTCCTCTTTGGACACAATCCGGCAGCCGGGCGGAAAAATGGAAGACACGCGCACAATGTTGAGGTGGGCGATATCGGCGTTGCGCAGCGCCATCTCAAAGCTGGTCAGCTTGGCCGGGTGCACCCCAACCCCGCGCGTCAGAAACAACTTGCGTGGAACGAATCGCATCTTTGACTACTCCTCTGCTTCAGTATTGTCGGACAGCACAAGGCGTCGCCAACAGCCAGCCGGCCGCTCACACAGCCGGCCGCGCGCGGGTGACTTTCTCCTGGTTTGCACGCGGACAGTTCGCACCCGGCTGATGCCTTTGCGCGGCAGATTGTAGCGTAAATGGCAGGGCGCAGCGCCCGGTTACAATGCGCCCCAGATTGACGATTGCCATGACTGCGCCGTGTGACTCGACCAACATCCCCTGCGCCCGCCTATGTCTTGCGCGCGGGCTTGCGGCGCGTTAACCCCAGGCGAGATCATCGCTTCGAGATGGATGCGCGTATGTTCAATTTTCGTCGGTTCGCTCTGATCGTGATGCTGCTTGCCTGGAGCAGTTTGCTCTTTGGCGCCGGCTGGCTGGCGCGATCGCGTCTTGTCCCCGGCGCGGGAACTCAGGTAACGATCCATGCGCCGGAATATCGATTGCTCGACGAGGCATGGGGACGTGTGCGCGAGAGCTTCATCGGCGACGTGCCGAGCGACACTGTGCGCAATTACGGCGCGATTCGGGGCATGCTGGCCACCCTCAACGACCGCTGGACTGTCTTCGTCGAGCCGCAACCCAGAGCCATCGAACGCGACCACCTGCGCGGCCAGTTTGGCGGCATCGGCGTGGAGATTCGGGTGGATGAGGCGGGGCGCATCTTCCTGACGCCCTACCGCGATTCGCCGGCTGAGCGAGCCGGCGTGCAGGCCGGCGATGTGCTTGTGGGTGTCGATGGCGTCGCCGTCAGCAAAGACACCCGCTTTGAGGAGGTGGCAGCCAGAGTGCGCGGCGAAGTCGGGACGGTGGTTCGCATTACCGTCCAGCGCGGCAATCACACGCTGGACTTCAGCATCACCCGCGCCATGATCGAAATCCCTTCGGTGAACTGGCGCATCATCACCGACACAATCGCGGGCGACGCCCCGGTCGGCTACATCGGCATCCGCCAGTTCACCGAGCGCACCGGCGGCGAGGTGAAGCGGGCCATCAGCGAGTTGCGTGACAGCGGCTCTCAGGCCTATCTCATTGACTTGCGCGACAATACTGGCGGTCTGCTGGCCTCGGCTGTGGAAGTGGCCAGCCAGTTTCTGAGCGGTGGCAACGTGTTGATCGAGCGCAAACGCAATCAGATGGGCGGCAGCGAGGTCACCGTGACGCACCCCGTCATCAGTGGCGGGCTGGCGCTGCGGCAGCCATTGTCCGTGCTGGTCAACGCCAACACTGCCAGCGCGTCGGAGATCGTAGCCGGCGCGCTGCAAGATCATGGCCGGGCGCGGCTGGTCGGCGAAAAGACGTATGGCAAGGGATCGGTTCAGTTGTTGTTCGACTTGAGCGATGGATCATCCGTCCACGTGACTGCCGCCAAATGGCTGACCCCCAATGCGCGGGCGATCGACGGCGTGGGGCTTCAACCAGACATCGAAGCGCGGCGCGCCGAGGGCGAGGCCGAGAGAGGCATCGACTCTCAACTGGAGCGGGCGCTGGCTGATTTGCGCGCTCAGGCGGCGGCAGCCAGATAGGCAATCCGATCCACGGCGCCGGCGCGGGCGCGGCGATTTGCAGAGTCTCGAAATAAGGAGTGAGAAGTTCAAGATGCAGACACAACAGCACGGGTCAGGCTCAGGCATCCTTAAGATGGCGCTTCTGGGGCTGTTGGGCGTTATTACAGGCGGCCTGATTTTCGCAGCCGGCCTCGGCGTGGGCGTGGCGACTTCCGGCGGGTTCACATTTGCGGCCCCGTCGTCGGTCGAGCCGCTGTCCGCGCCGGCTGCGGATGCCGAACAAAGCCGGCCTTCCGGCGTCGATACCGCGTTGATGAACGACGTGCTGCGCCGACTGCGCAGCCAGTGGTACGGCGAAATGCCAGATGGCGACAAATTGACCGACGGCGCTATCCGAGGCATGGTGGCCGCGCTGGGCGATCCCTTCACAGCCTATGTCGAGCCGCGCTACGCCAAGATACTGGAGGACGACGCCAGCAGCAGTTTCGAGGGCATCGGCGCCACCCTGCGCCAGGTGACCGGCGGCGGCGTGCAAATTGTGCGCACGTTCGACGGCGCGCCGGCGCAAAAAGGCGGCGTGTTGCCGGGCGATCTGATCGAGGCAGTCGACGGCACGCCGGTGAGCGGGCTGAGCACCTACGAGGTCGCAGCCCTGGTGCGCGGGCCAAAGGGCACAACAGTCACCCTGACCCTGCGCCGGGCAGACGTCCCCAAACCGTTCGACATCTCGCTGGTGCGCGACCGCATCAACATTCCGCTGGTCACCGGCAAAATGGTTGGCGATAACAAGATCGCCTACGTCAGCCTGTTTGACTTCAGCGCGCAGGCCAACGCCCAGCTCACTGCGCAATTGCGAGAACTGCTGAAACAAAATCCCAAAGGACTGATTTTGGATCTGCGCGACAATCCGGGCGGCTTGCTCAGCCAGGCCGTCGAAGTCGGCGACATCTTTTTGAAGGACGGGGTGTTCATCATCCAGCGCGACAGCAAGGGGAACGAGGAGCGCAAGAGCACGACCAATCGCGGCATTGCCCAGGACATTCCGATGGTGGTGCTGGTGAACGGCGCATCGGCCAGCGCCGCCGAAGTGCTGGCCGGCGCCATCCAGGATTACAACCGCGCCAAAATCATGGGCGAACAGACCTTCGGCAAGGGATCGGTGCAGTTGCCCCAAAGCCTTTCGAACGGCGGCCAGTTGCGCATCACCATTCAACGCTGGTACACGCCCAAAAATCGCGCCATTCACGAGACCGGCATCAAACCGGACTACATCGTGCCGATGACCAACGAAGACGCGCTGCAAGGGCGAGACCCGCAACTCGACGCCGCAGTGGCCTATCTGCTTTCGGGGAAAGAGCCGGCGCCAACACCCTTCCCGACTGTGTCACCACGACCATAGTCAAATGCGAATGCGCGATGCCAATCCCCGGTCTGGGGATTGGCATCGCGCATTTTGGGATTCGCCGGCTGTGTGCTACGCTTGTGGGACATGGCAATGAGCGCCACACCCACGCCTCAAACATTCGAGCCAATCGTCAGGCTGACGGCGCAATGGCGCCGGGGCGGCGCCTGGCTGGGGCCGGCCTGGGCAGTGCTGTGCGGCATTGTGGCGTCCGGCGCGTTTGCATGGTCCGGTGAGAGCATTGCGCTCGTGGCTGTGGCTTTGATCCTGGCCGAAGGCATCTGGACGACATTGTGGGCTTCGCTGGCCGGCGTGAAGTGGGACGAGCCGCTGGCGCGTTGGGCAGCGTGGACAGCAGGCCAGCCGGTCATCCGGTTGCCCTACACCCAGCCGGGATCGCCGGCTGCCCACGCGTCCATCATCCTGGGCCAGTTTCGCGCATGGCTCGCCGAGGACTTCCTGCCGTCGCACGGCGGCGCCCTGGCGAGCGCCATTCTGGCCAGCGTGATCGCCCTGGCGCTGGCAATGATCCTGGGCGCGCCGGCAATTCTCTTGACCATCCTCGCGCTGGCGCTGTCACAGATCGGTCTGGCGCTGTGCCGTGGCAATGGATCCCCTAACCCGATGCTGCGCGGACTTGTGGAGATGAGCCTGCCGCTGTTGCTCGGCTTTGTCATCTTCAAGCCGCTCACGTTGGAGATCACCGTCGCGGCTGTTGGGTTTGGCGTCACCTATGCCGGCGCCGTCTCACCGCGATGGGATCTGCGCGCATGGAACGCCGGCCAGGTCATCGTGCTCCTGTTGTTGATCGTCATGCGACACTCCGTGGGCGTGTTTGCGGTGACGCTCCTCTGGCTGCCCCAGTTTCTGCTACAGGGTCAGCCAGTTGCGCGCAACGCCCAGTGGTGGCTCATGGCAGTCATGCTGGTTGTGGCTGTGGCAATCGCCTGAATGCCGCTCACTACCAAACCAGCATGCGCACCGAGCACCTGCGGCGTGTGTACAATACTGAGGCCCGGCATTTGGCGCCCGGCCGCCGCGCAATGGGTTCGCCCCCTATCATGGACGCCCGTTCACTCGCGAGACTGGCGCAAATCCGGTGTAAGATTGAGCGCAAGGAGAAGACAGGTATGCCAAATCTAGGCCCGCTTGAGATTGTCATCATTTTGCTGATCGTTGTCCTCTTGTTTGGCGTCGGGCGCATCGGGCGCATCGGCGGCGAGTTAGGACGCGGCATCAAGGAGTTCCGCAAAGCCGTCCAGGACGAGTCTGCCGACAAACCGGGAGACAAATCAGCAGAAAAGACGGAAGAAAAGGCAGCCGCCAAAGACGAGACCAAGACAGTCGCGTAGATCGCGCACCCCGGCAGAGACGGGCGCGCCGCGCTACCAAACCCGGCAGCGCCCGTCTTTGAGTGACCTGCATGCCAGGAAGGTCGGCATTCGGATCATCTTCATCCCTGGGCGCCCTCAAGAGCATCGCCGATGTCCTGGGTGAGGTGGACGTTCGCCCGATTCGTGAAGCAGCCGAAGAACCCTTCCTGATTTCCTTCATCAGCCGCGATGCGCCATTGGCGCGACATGTTGCCTCGTTGCTCTATCGCGGCCCCCGGCCCCAAGACATCCCGTCTGTGCGCGCCGTCGAGGTGTTGACACTCGAAGCGGCGCTGGCCCGGACGGCGTTTGGCCGGCTGGCCGTCGTCATCACGCGCGAAGACCGCGACAACGCCGTTGAGGCGCAGCTTGTCCGGCGTCTGGAGCGCGCAAACACGCCGGCGCTGGTGTGTTTCGTCGGAGCCCCTGGCGCGCTGCCGCTGCTGCGCCAACACTGGTTGCCCGCTGCGACGGCGTCTCTGCACACTGTCGGTGACGCCGGCTACACCCTCGACGATGACCGCGCTACTCAGCAACTCACAGCCGCCATCCGCGCAGCCAACGCCGTGGACGCGCTGGCGCTGGCGCGACGCCTGCCGGCCTTCCGCGAACGGGTTTCGCGGAATCTGATCGAGGAGACTGCCATCGCCAACGCGGTGTACAGCGCCAGCACGGGGCTGGCCGAAATCCTTCCCATTGCCACAGTGCCGCTCAACGTGGCAGACCTGGTAGTGCTGACCAAAAACCAGGCGGTCATGGCGTACAAGATCGCCCTGGCGATGGGGATGACGGGAAATTTCAGGCAGATCATGCCCCAGCTTGCGGCAGTAGTGGGCGGCGGTTTTGTCTTCCGACAGATTGCGCGCACACTGGTAGGTCTGGTTCCCGGCTGGGGCATTCTGCCCAGGACGGCGATCGCGTTTGCAGGCACGTTTGCCATGGGCGAAGCCATCTATCGCTGGTGCGCCACAGGCGAGCGGCTGACAGAAGACGCCTTGCGGCAGGCGTACTATTCGGCCCTGGCGCGCGGGCGCAGAATGGCTCAGGCGCTCCTGAAAAGCCGGCCCAAACGAAAGCGACGGGCTGCCGCATAGCGGCATCTGTCAGGTTAGCCGATAGGCTCAGGCGTCGCACTCCAGTGAAAATGCGCCCACAAGCCCGGTCATGCCACCGGGTGCGGCATTTTCATCCGCTGTGGTGAACCACCGGTTCATGGGCAACTCCTTTGAAGAGTCCGACACCTGGTGAAGAAGGCATGGACGATATTGAGAATTGTGTTGGAGGCGTAGATCATGTTACAGGCAGGGGATGCAATCCCGGAGTTTGCATTGGCTTCGACGGAAGGAGGCGAAGTCAGTTCGACATCGCTGCGCGGAAAGCGCTACGTGCTCTATTTCTATCCGAAGGATGACACGCCCGGCTGCACCGTTGAGGCGTGCAACTTCCGAGATCTTTTGCCCCGCTTTGGCGACATCGGGGCGCCGGTGTACGGTGTCAGCCCGGACGATATAACCGCGCATCAAAAGTTCATCGCCAAACACGCGCTCAATTTCCCGCTGCTGGCAGACCCAGAGCGCAGACTGATTGAAGCCGTTGGCGCATGGGTCGAGAAGAGCATGTACGGCAAGAAGTACATGGGCGTGCAGCGCAGCACATTTGTGGTCGGCCCCGACGGCCGCATTGAGAAAGTGTGGCCCAAAGTCACGCCGGATGGGCACGCGCAGGAAGTGCTGGAATATCTGAACTCGGCCAGCCCCAACGCCACATCGCCTGCCGCGCCACCGCCGGCCCCTGAAACAGCGACGCAGAAAAAGCGCGCGGTCAAAACCGGCAACCAGAAAAGGCCGGCCAGCAGTAAGCCAGCCGGGCAACACACACGCCAAGCCGTCAAAAAAGTCGCAACTCGAAAAGCGACCAGGAAATAGCGCCACTGGCCGGCGCGACGCCCCAGGGAACTATGGCAGCCTACATCGGCCCTGTGCACCATGACACCGAAGTGCTGGTGATTGGCGCCGGCATCGTTGGCGCGCTGATCGCCTGGCAACTTGCCGAAAGCGGGTTGGATGTGTCCGTAGTCGATGCCCAGTCCGTTGGGGCTGGCGCCACCCGGCGCTCAACCGGCCTGGTCACACCAAGCCTGCAACGGGCGCACCGCCGGCAGACCGCGCGCGGCGTGGAAATGCTGGCCGGCCTGGCCCGGCAGCATCGCGTGAATGCGCATGCGGTGAGCGCACTGCACGTCGCCAGCCGCCCGCATGACGCCGACGCGCTACGCGGTCTTGTCGCCGAATTGCAGGCCGACGGCGTGGATGCGGCGTGGGAGATCGATCCAACCGTTGTGCCCGGCGCGTTTGGCGGCGGCCTGCGCATCGCCAACAGCATCATGGTTGACCCGGTTCTGTTCACCACGCGGCTGTTGCAGCGGTCGAATATCGTGGTGAAGCAGAACGTGGAGATGCAGAAGCTCGAACGCGCCCACGGGTGTGTATTGGCGCTCGCGCCGGGTTATTCGGTGAGGGCCGGCGCTGTTATTCTGGCCACCGGCGCGTACACAGGGCTTTTGTCGCCATACCTGGCAGACTCGATGCAGGTGGCGCGCGGCGCACTCTGGCGCTCGCGCCCGCAGCCGGCGGCGCTGGCCTGTCAAGCGACACCGGTAATCATCGATGGCGGGCGGATCGTGGCAGCGCAAACAGCCGACAAGCGGGTGTGCGTTGCGGCATGGCGCTGGAACGGTCAGACTGATGGCGACCCCGCCCGCGACGCGCACGCTTATCTGGACGCGCACATGCCTCACCTGCTGGCCGAAACAGAAACCTGGCTGTCGGGAACCGGCGTCGTTTCACATGACGGCGCCCCATTGGTCGGAACCCTCTCCGGTGATGATGGCGCATCCAGCGGTAACGTCTTCTACGCTTTGGCGCCCGGCGCATTCGGTCTGGCGTGGGCGCCGGTCATCGCCGAACAGGCAGTCACCCTGGCGCTGCGATCCCATCAGACATGAGCGCCGCCTCGACCGTGTCGAGCCGTCATCGGCTCCGATTGCTCTCGCTGGTGATAGTCTGGTTCTGCGCCGAGAACCTCACACGAGCGGCGCTGTCGGCAAATCAGGCCCGCGAACTGGCCGATCTGCCCACCGCCATGTCACCCGAATATGTGGCTGCCATCAGCGCTGGCTGGTGCGTCGCCTTCGCCGCGAATCTGGCGGTAGTCTGGCTGCGCCCGGCATGGTCTGTGGCAGTCAGTCTGATCGTGATGACGCTCTATCAGGCCAATCTCTGGCTGAATCGTCTTATCTTTGCGCAATCGAGCGAAGCGGGAGAGACAGCCGGCTTTCGTGCGATACTTACAGCCGCATCGTTCGTCGCACTGGCAGTCGGCCTGGCGGTCGCCCGGCCTGGCGAAGCGGAGCGCGACAGAAACAACGCAACAGGTAACACAGGGACGAAAGCCTGAGCGCGCCAAATAAGAAGCGCCATCTGCAAAAGCAGACTGCGCGTTATGGGTCTGTGCCCTGGGGCGCGCGATTGGCCTTTCGCCAAACGCCACATTCTCAGAGACAAACAACGCATGGCAACTAACGAATCAATCGACCCCAGAACCGAGCGCCTGCGCGCGCTGCGCGCGGAAACGCAGCGCGGCGGCGGCGCAGACAAAATTGCAGCGCATCACGCCAAAGGCAAATTGACCGCGCGTGAACGCCTCGAACTGCTGCTTGACAAAGGCTCATTCCGCGAGATCGACGCATTTGTGACAAGCCGGCCGGCCAGCGGCCTGCAGCCGGCCCGGCCGGCGCTGACCGACGGCGTCGTCACCGGCTGGGGCACCATCGACGGGCGGCTGGTGTATGTGTATTCGCAGGACTTCACCGTAATGGGCGGCAGCCTGGGTCAGGCGCACGCCGGCAAGATCGTCAAGGTGCAGGATATGGCGATCAAGAACGGCGCGCCGATCATCGGCATCAACGACTCGGGCGGGGCGCGCATCCAGGAAGGAATGCTATCGCTGGTCGGCTATGCCGACATCTTCTTGCGCAACACCCTGGCCAGCGGCGTCGTGCCGCAATTGAGCGCCATCATGGGGCCGTGCGCCGGCGGCGCGGTGTACTCGCCCGCGCTAACCGACTTCATTTTCATGGTCAGGAACACCAGTCACATGTTCGTCACCGGCCCCGATGTCGTGCGCGCTGTGACCCACGAGGACGTGTCATTTGAGGAACTGGGCGGCGCGCTCGTTCACAACACTGAAAGCGGCGTGGCGCACGTGGCCGCCGACAGCGAAGGGGATTGTCTGTTTCTGATGCGCATGTTGCTGAGCTATCTGCCGTCCAACAACATGGAAGAGCCGCCATTTGCGCCGGGCAGGGACGACCCGCTGCGCACCGACGCCGTGCTGGACACCATCGTGCCGGACAACCCGAACAAGCCTTACGACATGAAGGCGGTCATCCACAGCGTGGTGGACGATGGGCGATTTTTTGAAATCCACGAGCATTTCGCCGCCAATATCATCGTCGGCTTCGCGCGCCTGGGAGGCCACAGCGTGGGCATCGTCGCCAACCAGCCGCAGGTGCTGGCAGGCGTGCTCGACATCAAGGCCAGCGAAAAGGCCGCGCGCTTTGTCCGTTTCTGCGATTGTTTCAACGTTCCGATCGTCACGTTCGAGGATGTGCCGGGGTTCATGCCCGGCGTCAGCCAGGAGCACGGCGGCATCATTCGCGCCGGCGCGAAATTGCTGTACGCGTATTGCGAGGCAACCGTCCCCAAAATCAACGTCATCACTCGCAAGGCCTATGGCGGCGCGTATTGCGTGATGAGCCCGCGGGCGACACGCGGCGATCTGGTGCTGGCCTGGCCATCTGCCGAGCTGGCGGTGATGGGGCCGGATGGCGCGGTCAACATCATCTACAAACGCGAGATCGCGGCTGCCCAGGACCCGGCTGCGCGCAAAGCCGAGCTGACGCAGCAGTACAAAGATGACTTCGCCAATCCCTATGTCGCCGCCGCGTATGGCCACATCGATGACATCATCGAGCCGAGCGAGACCCGCCCGCGGTTGATCAACGCCCTGGAGATGCTGCAGAACAAGCGCGACGCCAATCCGCCAAAGAAACACGGCAACATTCCGCTGTGACCGAAGATGGCCAACAAAGGCAGGCGCTGCGGGATTCTGGACACATGCGCCGCAGCTGGCAAAGTCCGCGTCCTGCGGCCGGCCCGCTTGCGACGACGCAGACATTGTGCGCCGGGTCGGGGATAGGTTCTAAAGCGGGGTGAAGATGAACGAAGAGACAATCCAAAAGCTGCGCGAGGTCATGCTCAACGAGCTTGGCGAGACCGACCTGCGCGCGCTGTGCGCAGACCTGGGGCTGAACTTCGACGAACTCGGCGGCCTGGGCATGTTCGGCAAGACCCGCTCGATGCTGGAAGCGGCGCGCGAGCGCAACTTGCTGCCCAGTTTATCCGCGCGCGTGCGCGAGCTGCGCCCCGAAGCATTCAAGGTCGAGGAATCCCGGTCGGCAACGAGCAACAGCCAAACGACAGCCGCGCCGCCGGCCTCTTCAGGCGAGCCGGCTCCTGCGCCGCAACGCCAACCAGCGCAAATCAGACCGGTCGCAGACGCAAGGACTGGAAACGCATCGGACGGCGCGCTGGCAAATATTCCCCCGCGCGTCAGGACGATCGGCCTTATCGTGGCAGCGTTGGTGGTGTTGTTGGCTGTGCTGACTATCGCCCAGCCCCGGCCGGCCGGCCCTGACGCCGAGACAAACGCCGCGCCAGCTGTCAACCTGCCCGCGGAAACCACCCCGCTAATCGCAGCAGAGACCATCACGGCCTCGCAACAGACAGAGATCGCGGCATCTGGCGCGCTGACCGAGCCGGGATCCATCGAAGCCGGCGCTACGCTGCCTGCCCCGGAACAGCCGGCGGCCGCCATCCAGCCAACACCTACCCTCAGCGAATCTCATCCGGCAGCGCAGACCGTCATCAGCATGAATCGCCAGTTGCTGGACTTCTATCAGGGCAAGGTCACGTCGAACGACCTGCGGCAACACTGGCGCCCGCCGGCCTATCAGATTGTGGTCAACTTTGCCAACCGCACGCTGCTGCAACGGCTGGGCGTCAACCTGGCCACGGGCGACCCCATTGATGTCGATTTGCAGTACGTGCGCGCGCCGGCGCTGGCCGCTCTGGGCGACAAGACAGCGACGGCGCTATCCCGCGAATACTGGCGCTACACCAATCCGCGCACCAACCGCTCGCTGTGCGAAACGCGCGACTACACGTACATCATGGTTGAAGAAGACGGCAAGTACTATGTGCGCGAGTTCAGCGGCGAGCTGATCTCCAGCGCCTGCCGGACGCCATGAGTGTTGAGTGCTGAGTGCTGAGTGCTGAGTGCTGAGTGCTGAGTGATGGGTGATGGGTGATGGGTGATGAGGGTTGAAAGTTGAGGGTTCAGGGAAAAGTATTCACTGAAGCCGCTGTCGTCTGACGACTGACGACTGACGACTGATCTCTACCGCCCTCTCGCTTCGGCCACCCAGGCCAGGCATTGTTTCACACAGTCGCGGATCGCGTCATAGTTTTTGGCGGCCAGCCAATCCTTGCGAATAAGACCACTGCCAAGCCCAACCGCCACTGCGCCGGCTTTGATCCATGCGCCGATGCTTTCCGCCGTCGCCTCGACGCCACCGGTCGGCATCAGGCGCGACCAGGGCATGGGGCCAAGCACGGCCTTGATGAAGCCCGGCCCGCCGATGGATTCGCCGGGGAACACCTTGACGATCTCGGCGCCCATCTCTTCGGCAGCCGAGATTTCGCTGACCGTGCCACAGCCGGGCAGGTAAGCGATCTTGCGCCGGTTGCACAGCCGGGCCACTTCGGGGTTGAAGGCCGGCCCGACCACAAAGTTCGCGCCGTGGGCGATGAACAACGCTGCCGTCGGCGCATCTATGACCGAGCCTACCCCAAGCACGAGTTTCGGATTGGCGCTTGCCAGTTCACTGAATACACTGAGCGCCTTCTCGCCCCGGTTGGTGAACTCGAGCACCGGCGCGCCGCCCTCGACACAGGCCGCCGCCACCGCTTTGGCCTCGGCAATGTCGCCGCTGTAGAACAACGGCACAAGGCCGGCGCCAATCATTGTGTTGTAAACCGTGAGACGATCAAATCTTGCCATGGCAACCCCTCTCTGATGTCAACCACGAGGACACGAAACGCGCGAAAGCTCTGATTGACTTTGCGCGCTTCGGGTTTTGGTGGTTCAAGTCATCTACCGGCTGACGCGCCCGGAGGCGTCGCCTTTCATCAGCTTTTCGACTTCGGCCACCGTCACCATGTTGAAGTCGCCCATGATGCTGTGCTTCAGACACGAGGCAGCCACGGCAAAGTTGAGCGCCTGCTGCCTGTCGGGATAGGTGTGCAGACCATACAACAGGCCGCCCATGAAGCTGTCGCCGCCGCCCACACGATCGACGATATGCTCGATGTCATAGGTCGGCGCCGTGTAGACCGCGCCGTTGTCCCAGAACATGCCGCTCCAGGTGTTGTGGCTGGCCGAGATCGATCCGCGCAGTGTGACTGCAATTTGCTTGAGATTCGGGAAGCGCTTGTTGAGCTGCTCGCACACATAGATGTAGGCGTCGGCGCCGACTTTGCCGGCCTTCACGTCCGTGTCCGGCGCTTTGATGCCGAACACCATCTCGGCGTCTTCCTCGTTGCCGAGGGCCAGGTCGCACAGGGCCACCATCTCCGGCATGACTTCGCCGGCCTTCTTGCCCCATTTCCACAGGTTGGCGCGATAGTTCAGGTCAGTCGAGACAGTGAGGCCCATCTCTTTGGCGGCCTGGATTGCCTCCAGGCAGCATTGCGCGGCGCTCTCGGAAATGGCCGGCGTGATGCCGGTCCAGTGGAACCAGCCGGCGTCGGCAAAGACAGCCTTCCAATCAATCGTGCCCGGCTTCAGGGTGGCGATGGCCGAGTTGGCGCGGTCGTAGATGACCTTGCTGCCGCGCTGCGCCGCGCCGAATTCCAGATAGTAGATGCCGAGCCGGTCGCCGCCGCGCACAATGTGCTGTGTGCCGACGCCCAGCGCGCGCAGCGAGTTCACGCACAGGTCAGCCACGTCGTTCTTCGGCAGGCGCGTCACAAACTGCACCGGCAGCCCGAACTGCGCCAGCGAGACAGCCACATTGGCCTCAGCGCCGCCAAAGGTCACGTCGAAGCTGCGGGTGTGCACGATGCGGTAGAAGGGAGGCGGCGAGAGCCGCAGCATGATCTCGCCAAAGGTGACAAAGGTTTTCATGATTTGCTCCAGTGAAAATGCGCCCACAAGCCCGGTCATGCCACCGGGTGCGGCATTTTCATCCGCTGTGGTGAACCACCGGTTCATGGGCAACTCCTGTTGAAAGTCGTTAGTCGTCAGTAGTCAGTCGTCAGTAGCCAGCGATCCATGTTGAGTATGGGAAGAGCAGACAACGAGACACGCAATACGGAATACGCAATACGAAACACGCAACACGCCGTACTCCGTTCCAGCTAACTGCCCTGCAAATAGTAGTTCGGCGCTTCCTTGGTGATGATGATATCGTGCGGGTGGCTCTCGATCAAGCCGGCATGAGAGACGCGCACGAAGCGGGCCTTCTCGCGCAGTTCGTCGAGGTTGCGCGCGCCGACGTATCCCATGCCGCTGCGCAACCCGCCCACCATCTGGTACACGTAATCGTGCAGATTGCCTTTGTAGGGCACGCGGCCTTCGATGCCTTCGGGCACCGTTTTCCCGCCGGCCTGCCCCGATCCATAGCGATCGCGCCCGGCGCCCTGCATCGCGCCCAGCGACCCCATGCCGCGATAGTCCTTGAAGCGCCGGCCTTCGTAGAGCACCACTTCGCCGGGCGACTCTTCCAGGCCGGCGAACAGGCTGCCCAGCATCACCGTGGACGCGCCGGCGGCCAGCGCCTTGACGATGTCGCCGCTGTAGCGCATGCCGCCATCGGCAATCAGCGGCACATCGTATTTCATGGCGGCTTCAACGCAATCGAAGATGGCGGTGATCTGCGGCATGCCGGCCCCGGCCACCACACGGGTGGTGCAGATGCTGCCCGCGCCCACGCCGACTTTCACCGCGTCTGCGCCGGCGCGCGCGAGATCTTCCACTCCTGCGCCCGTCACCACGTTGCCGGCGGCCACACACACATCGCCCAGCCGCTTGACCCGTGGAATCGTGTCCAGCACGCCTTTGGAGTGGCCATGCGCCGTGTCGATCACAATCACATCCACGCCGGCATCGATCAGCGCGCGGGCGCGCTCCACGCCGGCGTCTCCCACGCCAATCGCCGCCGCGCACAACAGCCGGCCCTGCGCGTCGAGCGCCGCATTGGGGTATTCGCGCTTCTTTTGAATGTCTTTGACCGTGATGAGGCCCTTCAAATGTCCCGCGCTGTCCACCAGCGGCAGTTTCTCGATGCGATGCCGGGCCAGTATGGCTTTGGCTTGGTCCAGCGAGGTGCCCACCGGCGCCGTAATCAGATCGCCGCTGGTCATGTATTCGCTGACAGGCCGGCCAAAATCAGCCGGCTCCACAAAGCGGATGTCGCGGTTGGTGAGGATTCCCACCAGCACCTGATCGCGGGTGATCGGCACGCCGCTGATGCGGTAGCGCTGCATCAAGGCTTCCGCCTCAGCGATCGTTGCTTCGGGCGGCAGCGTGATCGGATCGACAATCATGCCGCTTTCGCTGCGCTTGACTTTGTCCACTTCCTCAGCCTGCCGGTCGACAGGCATGTTGCGGTGGATGACGCCAAGGCCGCCCTCGCGAGCCAGAGCAATTGCCATGCGCGCCTCAGTCACGGTATCCATCGCCGCGCTGAGCAACGGAATGTTGAGGGTGATATCCCTGGTGAGGCGAGCGCGCACGCTCACCTCGTTCGGCAACACCTCGGTGTAGCCTGGGGTGAGCAGCACGTCGTCAAAGGTCAGGGCTTCCGGGATGTGCATATCTCTCCTGCTGCTGCGCGACACCCGGCGATGATGGCCGGGCGTCGCTTACTTGCGGTTGCGCTGATTGTAGCCCCCGTCTGCATTCAGCCATGCAACGGAAGGGGTCAATGCCTGAAGTGGCGCACACCGGTGAAGACCATCGCCATGCCGGCTTCATCCGCGGCGGCGATGACTTCCTGGTCGCGCACTGAGCCGCCCGGCTGGACGACTGCCACGATGCCGGCAGCGGCGGCTTCTCTCACGCTGTCGGCAAAGGGGAAGAAGGCGTCACTGGCCATCACCGCGCCTTTGGCCTGTTTGCCGGCGCGCGCCGCCGCCATGCGCACGCAATCCACGCGATTGGGTTGTCCGCCGCCAATGCCAACCGTAGCCAGCGTTCCGTCGGACTCTTTGGCGAACACAATCGCGTTGCTCTTCACATGTTGCGCGGCCGCCCAGGCGAATTGCAGGACGCGCATCTGATCGCCGGTGGGCGCGGCCCTGGTCACAGTGCGCCACTCCGTGTTGGCGGGATCGCCCTTGTCCACCTGGTGGCGCAACACGCCGCGCAAAACACTGCGCAGTTCATACTCCGGGTCGATATTGAGATCCGGCATCTCGAGCAGGCGGCAGTTTTTGCGCCGGGCCAGCTTTGCCAGCGCCTCGTCGGTGAAGCCGGGGGCGGCGATGCATTCGATGAACAAGTCGCCCATCGCCTCGACGGTGGCCAGATCAACCGTGGCATTAGCGGCAATGACGCCGCCAAAGGCGGAGGTGGGATCGCAGGCGTAAGCGGCGCGGAATGCCGCTGGCAATTCCAACGCAGACGCGATGCCGGACGGGCTGAGATGCTTCACAATGACAACGCTGGGTTGGTCCTTGAACTGCGCGACAGCCCGCCACGCCGCGTCGAGGTCGAGCAGATTGTTGTAAGACAGCTCCTTGCCCTGCAAGACTTTGCCGCCCAACGGCCCTTCACAGGCGTTGTTGTAGCTGTAGAGGGCAGCCTGTTGGTGAGGGTTCTCGCCATACCGCAGTTCCTGAACCTGATGCAGGGTCAACGCGATCAACGGCGAGCCGGGGGACTGGATGCCGAGCAGATAGTCGCGGATGGCGGCGTCATAGGAAGCCGTGTGCGAGAACGCCTTGAGCGCCAGCACCTCGCGCGTCTGGAGCGAGACAAAACCGTGCTGGGCAATATCGCGCAACACGAGGTCGTAATCGCACGGGTCGCACACCACAGCCACCCGCTGGTAATTCTTGGCGGCGGCTCGAATCAGCGCCACGCCGCCGATGTCGATGTTTTCAATGGCGTCGGCCAGCGTCACGTACTTCTGAGCCACTGTTTTCTGAAAAGGGTACAGGTTGACGACAACCAGGTCGATCATGCCGGCGCCGATCTTGTCCAGATCGGCCCGATCGCGGTCCGTGTCGCGCGCCAGAATGCCGGCGTGAATCACGGGATGCAGCGTCTTCACCCGCCCGTCCAACACTTCAGGGGATTGCGTCAGTTCTTCGACCGTCTTCACCGGCAAGCCGGCAAGTTTGAGGGCGCGGGCGGTGCCGCCGCTGGCCACCAGCTCAATGTTGTGAGCAACCAGGCCGGCGGCGAATTCGATGAGGTTGGTCTTGTCGGACACCGAGAGAAGCGCTTTCATAGTGGCACCGATTATAGGGGAAAGGAACAAGGAAGAAGGAAGAAGGAGGAAGCGGAGAGGGAGAATAGAACTGGCTACTCAGCACTCAGCACTCAGCACTCAGCACTCCCCACTTTCCACTCTCCCTTCATCACCCGCGGAGACGTTCGCTATACTTGAGTTCTCGAAATCAAACAAATGGCTGCAATGACCTACCCGGAAGCCCTCGCCTATCTGTACGCACTGACGAACTACGAGCATGTCGCTCCAGCCGGCGATACGGCGCGCGATGTCGCGCGCGCGCTTGACCTGGAGCGGATGCGCTCGCTGCTTGCCGCGCTCGGCAATCCGCACGAGCGACACAAGACCATCCATGTGGCCGGCACCAAAGGCAAAGGCTCCACCGCAGCCATGATCGACTCGTGCCTGCGCCAGTTGGATTTGCGCGTGGGCCTGTTCACATCGCCGCACCTGACCACCTTCCGCGAGCGTATGCGCGTCAACGGCGAGTTGATCAGCCGCGAAGACGTGGCGGACCTGGCGCAGCGCGTGAAGTCGGCCGCTGAACATATCCCCGGCGTCACGACATTCGAGGCGGTGACCGCCATGGGGTTTCTGCACTTCGCCCGGCAAGACGTGGACTGGGCCGTGATCGAGGTCGGGCTGGGCGGCCGTCTCGACGCCACCAACGTCATCACGCCTCAGATCAGCGTCATCACCTCGCTGAGCCTCGACCACACAAAATGGCTGGGCAACACGCTGGCCGAGATCGCAACAGAGAAAGCCGGCATCATCAAGCCCGGCGTGCCGGTCGTCAGCCAGCAACAAACGCTGGAGGCGGCCGCCGTGATCGAGCGGATCGCGCATGAACGCAACGCGCCGCTGACCATGCTGGGCCGGCACTGGCGTTGGACGCCCGGCCTGACCACGCTGGAAAAGCAGACGTTCGAGGTGAAGCAGGTGGCGCGGGTGCGCAGCAACGAACGTCCGTTCGTCAATGACCTGGAAGGCTGGTACGAAACAACCTTGCTTGGCAAGCACCAGTGCGAAAACGCCGCCGCCGCCATCGCCGCGCTGGACGTCTTGCGCAATGCCGGCAGCATCGACATCTCGGCGCGCGCTATCCGCGATGGTTTGCGACTGACGTTCTGGCCGGGCCGCTTCGAGATTCTGCGCGCCGACCCGCCCCTGATCCTGGACGGCGCTCACAACGTGGACAGTGTCAACAAGCTGGCCATGACGCTGGCGGAAGTCTTCCCCGGCCGGCGGTGGACGTTTATTTTCGGGTGCTATAAAGACAAGGATGCTGAGGGGATGCTGAAGGCGCTGGCCGGCCGCGCCGCGCGCTGGATCATGACGCAGCCCGGCAACGCGCGGGCAATGAGCGTCGATCAACTGATGGATGTCGCGAAGGCGCGCAATCTGAGAGCAGCGGCCTTTCCACACGTTAAGGACGCCATCGCCTCGGTCGCCAAATCAACCGAAGCCGTGTGCGTCACTGGCAGCGTCGCGCTGGTCGGCGAGGCGCGCGCTGCGTGGGGCGTCGGCGGCAGCGGCGCAGGCGTCGACGTCGACCCATTGATCACCTGATCGTTGACCGCAGATTGCACACAAACTATGGCTGCAAACCACGATTTCATGACGCCCGACATGCGCAACTGGCTGATGGCGGCCAGCTTTGGAGACGGCCTGCCCGGCCTGGGTCTCGAGAGCGACACACAGGGCAGGGACCTGCCAGAGATATTTGAATCGCCGGTTCTGCCGTTGCGAGACACAGTCGTTTTCCCACGCACGGTGGCGCCCCTCACAGTCGGGCGCGATCGGTCGCTGCGCGCCATGGAAGTTGCGACCGCCACCAATACCGTGGTAACGCTGGCCCAGCGGAACACGAACGCGCTTGAGCCAAAGCCGTCTGACATGCACACCGTCGGCACAGTGGTCGACATGGGCCGGGCGTTGCGCATGCCGGATGGCGTCACCAGCCTGTTGGTGCGCGGGCGGGCGCGCGTGCGCATCCTGGAATGGCTGCAAGCCACGCCGTTCATGGTGGCGCGCGTGCAGGTGGTGGATGATCGCAATGGCCGCACGCCGGCCATTGAAGCGCTCATGCGCGCTGTGCTGGCGCTGTTCGAGAAGGTCGTCCGGCTGAACCAGAACCTGCCGGAGGAAGCTTACATCTACGCCCTCAACGTCAACGAGCCGGGCTGGCTGGCCGATCTGATCGCCCACACCATCCCGCTCGATGTGGAGCAGCGCCAGCTCATTCTCGAAACCGTCGAACCTATCAACCGGTTGCAAAAGCTGGGCGTGCTGCTGGCCAAGGAACTGGATGTGCTCGAGCTGGAGGACCGCATCGCGCTGCAAGTGCAAAACGAGGTTGACAAGAGCCAGCGCGAGATGTTCCTGCGCGAGCAGATGAAAGCCATTCAAACCGAACTGGGCGAGAGCGACGCCGGCGCTCAGGACGTGCTGGCGCTGCGCGAGCGGCTGAAGCAGAAAAAGATGCCGGAAGCGGCGCGCGCCAAGGCCCAGCAGGAGATCGACCGGCTGGCCCGAATGGACGGCATGTCGCCCGAAGTCGCCATGACCCGCACGTACATCGAGTGGCTGCTCGACCTGCCCTGGTCCGAGCAGACCGAGGACAATCTCGATGTGAAACACGCCGAGCGCGTGCTCAACGAGCGGCACTACGGCCTGACCAAAGTCAAGGAGCGCGTGCTGGAGTACATCGCCGTGCGCAAGCTCACCAGCGGGCAGATGCACAGCCCGATCATCTGCTTCGTCGGGCCGCCCGGCACCGGCAAGACGTCGCTTGCGCGCAGCATCGCCGATTCGCTGGGGCGCAAATTTGCCCGCATGTCTGTCGGCGGCGTCCACGACGAGGCCGAGATTCGCGGCCATCGTCGCACTTATATCGGCGCGCTGCCGGGACGCATTCTGCAAACCATGCGCCGCGCCGGCGTCATCAACCCCTTGTTCGTGCTGGATGAGATCGACAAGATGGGCGAGGACTTCCGGGGCGATCCGGCGGCAGCCCTGTTGGAAGTGCTCGACCCCGAGCAAAACTACGAGTTCGAAGATCACTATCTCGACGTGCCCTATGATCTCAGCAAGGTGTTGTGGATCACCACGGCCAACTGGCTCGATCCTGTGCCGCCGCCGCTGCGCGACCGGATGGAGATCATCGAGTTTCCCGGCTACCTGGAAGAAGAAAAACTGGAGATTGCAAAACGATTCCTGGTGCCGCGCCAGGTGACAGAAAACGGGTTGCGCGAGGCGAAACTCACATTCGCCGACGAGGCCATCAGGCAGATGATCCGTGAATACACCTACGAGGCCGGCGTTCGCAATCTCGAGCGCGAGATCGGCACAATTTGCCGCAAAGTCGCGCGCCGGCTGGCCGAAAATCAACGCTACCCGCGCCGCATCACCGCCGGCCAGCTTCACAAGTATCTCGGCCCGCCTCAGTTCGACTTCGGCATGCTGGACGAACAGAACCAGGTTGGCGTTGCGAACGGCGTGGCATGGACCGACGCCGGCGGCGACCTGATGCCGGTCGAGGTGACGCTGATGGACGGCAAGGGCAATCTAACCCTCACCGGCCAGTTGGGGGATGTGATGCAGGAGTCCGCGCAGGCCGCGTTGAGCTATGCGCGCAGCATCGCCCGGCGCCTGGGCATGAAGCCGAACCGCTTCGACAAGACCGACATCCACATCCATGTGGCCGAAGGAGCTGTGCCCAAAGACGGCCCATCAGCCGGGATCACCATCGCCACCGCTCTGATCTCTGCGTTGACCAAAGTGCCGGTGCGCCGCGACGCAGCTATGACCGGCGAAATCACGTTGCGCGGGCGCGTGTTGCCGATCGGCGGATTGAAAGAAAAGATCATGGCCGCCCACCGGGCCGGCATCCGCACGTTCATCCTGCCCAGGAAGAATGTCAAAGACCTGGCTGAAATCCCCAGGAAGGTTCAGCGTGATCTGAAGCTGGTGATCGTCACGAACATGGAAGAGGTGCTGGACGCGGCGATGGCGGGGCCGTTGCCAAAAGCGTCGCAGACAAACGGAATACAGGCCAGGTCGGGGTCGAAGCCGCGCCGGCAGAAGCCAGGGGCCAATGGCGCGAGACGCGCGCGGCAGCCCGCGTCACAACGCCGGCCCGCAGATCGCCAGTAAGCGGCTCCGCCCCCGCGATTGCGGCGCTGGGGCGGCCTGCGGCTCAGTCTTCAGGTTGCCTGCCGTACACGGCTTCGCGCAAGCCCTTGATATAGCCGATAGCGAACAAGCGGCCAATGTTGGAGTAGGCCGGATTGTCGTTGCTATCGCCCTCCATGGTCGGCACATGGTCAGGCCGCAGCACGCCTTCGAAGCCGATGTCCTTGTACGCTTGCATGCAGGCCAGCATGTCGGTTTTGCCCTCGTCGTGGAACGTCTCCTCGAACTTCTCCGGCGTGCCGCGCACGTCCCGGAAATGGGCGAAGAAGATCTTGCCTTGCCGGCCAAAGTGGCGAATGGCGCCCGGCAGATCGTCCGTCATCAGCGTGAAGTTGCCCTGGCACAGCGCGATACCGTTGACCGGGCTGGGATACATGTCGAGCAGACGCTGATAGTTTTCCAGGCTGCGCATGATGCGGCCCACGCCGCGAATGGGCGAGAGCGGCGGGTCGTCGGGATGCATGGCCAGCTTGACGCCGGCCTTCTCCGCGACCGGGATCACACGCTTCAGGAAATAGTCCAGGCTGTCCCACAACTGCTCTTCGGTGACCACGCCGGATTCAGTCAGCGGGGCATCCTTCAGCAGGCTGTTGTCGTAGGCCGTCACCAGCGCGCCGCCTCGCCCCGGCTGGGCGGTGGAGGTGCGCATCCAGTTGAAGGTGGACATCCACTCGTAGCACCACACCGGGATGCCCAGTTTGCCCATGTTCTCGATCAGCGCGCAGGCGGTGTCGATCTCTTCATCGCGGCCAGGCAAACCGCGCTTGGCCTTTTCGAGCGGGGGCCGGCTTTCGATCACGGCGACTTTGAAGCCGTTATCCTCGAAAGCCTGCTTCATGCGCAACAACGGCATATAGTCCCACGGGCGCTCCGAGCCGTGAGCGATGCCCATCGGCGCAACCACATATTTCACGCCCACTTGCTTCACCATCTTCCACAATGGCGTCGGCGTGGCGGGCAGCACTTCAGCAATCTTAATCATGGGGGAGTGGGGAGTAGTCAGTGGTCAGTCGTCAGTAGTCAGTCGTCAGTAGTCAGTAGTCAGTAGTCAGACGACAGACAACAGACGACAGAGTGCGGAGTGCAGCGCACGGAATACGGAATACGCAATACGTAGTGCGCAACACCCTGGCACGGCATTCGATTATCTACAGCACGCCAAACACACGATAGACTTCATCGATCGGCATGCCGGCGGCCAGTTGTTCGCGTTCGCCATTCTCGACTTCGAAGATGGCCTCGACGCGCAACAACACTTCGTCCACCACCGCTTTGGGGATAAGCTGAACGCCATCGTTGTCGCCGAAGATGAAGTCGCCCGGCTCGACTTTGACGTAGTGGGTGAGATGGCCCGGCAGGTAGATGGGTCGGTTGACATCCGTGATGATCCAGCCACCAAAGGCGTTGGGGCGCGTGCCGAAACTAAACATGGGGAAATCGGGCATCTTCAGCACGTACTGCGTGTCGCGGCAGTTGCCGGCCAGCAACATGCCCCGGCAGCCATGCGCGTAGGCCAACTGACAGCTCATCTCGCCAAAATGAGCCGGCTGCATATCGCCGCCACAATCGAAGCACAGGATGCTGCCCGGCGGTTGCGACGCTACTTCGCGCATCATTCGCTTCTGCGGATGCCCGCCTTTGGCCTCCCACTCTTTCTCCATCTCGGCCTGCCACTCCGGCGAGCGGTCTTCCACCAGCGAGTGCAACTTGATCGGCAATGCGCGCCCGACCAGTTGCATGCCCTGGCGCAAGGGCTTGAAGCGATCTGAGAAGACTGTGTTTCTGACGCCGAGGCTGGCCAGCGCGTCGGACACGGAACCGCCATAGCCGGCGCGGCGGAATCGTTCGATGCGCTCGGTGTCGGTGATGTCGAGCTTGCGCACTTCTTTCGAGGCGAGCAACTTGCGAAGGTCTTCGTGGGCAGACATTACTTGCTCCTGATAAAAAGTAGTCGTTTCTGCGTGCCTGCGTGATTGTAGTCCAATCGTTCGCGGGCATTTTGGCAAGGGACATTCGCCTATCGGGGCAGACGCGACAGCAGACCGCGCTCTCCGTAGCGCGCCTGTTTCAGCGTCCGGGATCCAGCGGGGGCTGCGAGGGCGAACCAGCGCACGCCTCGCCCGCCGGCGCGTGATCTGCGGACTTGAGGTCAGACCTTTTGCTGACCGGATCTTTGGGAGATACAAGCCTGACCGTGGGCGCCCCGGTGTCTGGCGCACCGAAGATCTGCGTCTCCAGGCTGCGCAACACTCTGCGCGCACGCGAGCGGACGCTGGCGATGCCATAGCGCATCCGATTGGCCAGCTTTTGCCGCTGGCTCATAGGCGGCGGCGGTCCCCATTGCACCGCCGACGCCGCCCAGGTCAGGCCGCCGCCAAAACCGACCATGATCAGCCGGTCATTCGCGCGCAGCCGGCCTTCGTCCACCGCCTCGCACAAGGCGATCGGAATGGATGCGGCGCTGGTATTGCCGTAACGGTGAATGTTGCTGTAAAAACGGTCCACGGGAATGCCCAGCGCCTTTGAGGCCGACTCGATGATGCGGATATTGGCTTGATGCGGCACGATGAGGTCCACGTGTTCGGGCAGCCAGCCGGCGCGATGCATGACTTCGCGCGTCGCCCGGTCCATGGCGCGCGTGGCAAACCGAAAGACCTCGCGACCGTTCATCTGGATAGCCTGGCGAGTTGTGGGCAGCTCGAAGCCGGCTGGGACTTCAGGCCGCGGCGCGTCGCCGCGCGGCGCATCGCCGCGAGCGGCCCCCTCAGACGGCGCTTCTTCGCGCTGGCCGGGCGCGCGCCCGTTCAGGTCTGGCGCGGCGCGGATAGCGTCTGTTCGCTCACACACCATCAGCAAATCGCCGCCCGATCCATCTGCGCGCAACACGGTGCTCAATACACCACCGGGCTGGCTGCTGGCGCTGACCACCACGGCCCCGGCGCCATCGCCAAACAGAACGCAGGTGTTGCGATCGCTCCAGTCGAGAATGCGCGACATGACCTCGCTGCCGATCACCAGCACGTGCTGGCTTGCGCCGGCGCGGATGCTGTCAGCAGCCATGCCCAGCGCATACACGAATCCCGAACACGCGGCGCTCAGATCAAACGCGCCGGCCCGGGTGGCGCCGAGCGCGTCTTGCACGGCGCACGCGGTAGAGGGGAAGACGTGGTCTGGTGTGGAGGTGGCAACGATGATCAGGTCCAGTTGAGATCCGCTCAAGCCGGCCACGTCGAGGGCGTCGATGGCCGCCGCCACAGCCATGCTGGCATTGGAGTCGCGCCGGCCGGCGATGCGCCGCGCCGAAATGCCGGTGCGTTCCCGAATCCAGCCATCCGATGTGTCCACCAGTCTGGCCAGATCATCGTTTGTGAGAACGGTCTCGGGCACATACTTGCCCCAGCCGGTGATATGGGCGTATCTCATAGCTCGGCGCTCATGTCCGGCGCGCTTGCCACAATGCCGCCGGTCTCAAGCGCGCTACTCCGTGAACTGTGCGATCACCAGGCACCCGTTGTGCCCGCCAAATCCAAATGAGTTCGACATGGCAACACGCACCGGTTTGCGCACAACGGAGTTGGGAGTGTAGTTGAGGTCGCATTCCGGGTCCGGGTTGTAAAAATTGATGGTCGGCAGAATCACGCCTTCCTGGATGGATTTGACACAGATAATGGCTTCGAGCGCGCCGGCCGCGCCGAGCAGATGGCCAGTCATCGATTTGGTCGAACTGATATGCAAGTCGTAGGCCGCTTCGCCGAAAGCCGTTTTGATGGCCCGCGTTTCGTTCGAGTCGTTCAACGGCGTGCTGGTGCCGTGCGCGTTCAAGTAGTCGACGCTGGCAGGGTCGATGCCGGCCTGGGCAAGGGCAGCGCGCATGGCCATGGCCGGGCCTTTCACATCCGGCGCGGTAATGTGGTGCGCATCGGCGGTGACGCCGTATCCCAACACTTCGGCGTGAATGCGGGCGCCGCGCTGTTGCGCGTGTTCGAGCGTTTCCAGCACCAGAACGCCGGCGCCCTCGCCGCACACAAACCCATTGCGCGTGGCGTCGAAGGGGCGGCTGGCGCCTTCGGGGTCATCGTTATACGTCGAGAGCGCGCCCATGTTGTTGAAAGCGGCGATGGAAAAGGCGTTGATGGGCGCTTCTGTGCCGCCGGTGATCACCGCCCGCGCGCGACCGGCGCGCAGCAATTCAAACGCCTCGCCGATGGCGTTTGTGCCGCTGGCGCACGCCGACACAACGCAGTAGTTTGGCCCGCGAATGCCAAAGTGCATGGCAACCTGGCCGGTGGCGGTGTCAGGCAGCATCATCGGCACGGCAAATGGACTGACGCGCTTCGGCCCTTTTTGCAGCATCACCGCGTGCTCGGCTGTCAGCGTCGAGATGCCCCCAATGCCGCTGCCCAGCACGATGCCCACATCATAAGTGTTATCCTCGGTCAGGGTCAGGCCGGCGTCCTGCAACGCCTCTTTGGTTGCGACCAGCGCGAACTGAGCGCAACGGTCCAGTCGTCGCGCGTCGCGCGGGCCAAAGTGCGCGGCGGGATCGAAACCCTTGACCTCGCACGCAATTTGCACATCTGTCTGACTGCGGTCGTATAGCGTGATCGGGCCGCAGCCAGACTTCGCCGACATCAACATGTGCCAGCTCGATTGCACATCGTTGCCTACCGGGCTGATCAGCCCCATGCCGGTGATGACGACGCGATGGGGGCTGTGATGATTGCGCCCGTTCTGCGACACGCCGGGCAGTTCAGCTTGCGATTTATGCTCCACCAAGACTTATCTCCAATGCTGAAGTAAGGTTCAGATCAATGAAATAGCTAACACCGCCTGCCCGGCCAGGTTGCGAATCTCGCGCGCGCATTATGTGTCAGACACATTCAACCCCAGTCGGGGGCAATGGCTGCCAGACGCGAATAACATCGGACAGCCGGTTCAGGCTGTCCGACGAAAAGCGCGTATAGGCGTGCAACTCAGCGTCGATCACAGGGTTCAATCTCGTTTGTAACAGCCCACAATCACCGCCCGTGGAATGGTCGTGGTGCTGTTGTCCGTTTTCACCACATGAATCGTGAACTCATAGTACCCGGAGTCTTCGATGGTGAAAGGGAACGAGCCACTGGGCACACTGAGCGGCACGCGCTGCCCCGGCGTGAAGCCGGCTGCGCGGATCGAATTCAGATTGCCGGCCTGACAGGCTGAATAGGTGCCCGGACCAGTTCTGGCGGTGATCTCCAGCTCCAACTTTTTCGCGCCATTGACTTCCCAGACCAGCGTGGACGACTTCGGCCCGTCGTGTCCCAGCGGCACATCGCCGATGTCATCGCGCGGCGAAAAGCGCATGTTTTGAGAATAGGTCAACAGGGCAGAGGGAGGCAGATCGGAGGTGGGCGTGGCCGCGGGCGCGACGGCGGGCGCAGTGGCGACCGCCGCGGACGATCCGCCGCTGATCGACGCCGGCGGCGCAACCTTGACCACCGGCACGGCGTTTGCGTCGCCGCTGAACTCAACATACTGCCCGATGACCCACGCTTTGCCATCCGGCCCGCCCTGAAATTCGATTTGCCACCATGTGCCGTCCTCGTTCTTACCGACGACGGACACAACCTGATTGAGGGTGAGTTGGCCAACACGCTCGTAGCCGGTGCCAGGGCCGGCGCGGACATTCACAAACTCGTTGGTGACCTTGATGAGATTAGGCACAGGTGTGGCAGTAGGCTGCTCCGCTGGAGGCGCAGTCGGCTCAGGCGTTGGCAGCGGCACAGGTGTCGCTTCAGGAGTGGGTGTCACGGTGGGCGGCGGCGCCTGGGCTATGACAAACACCAGATCAGACGCCACAACCTCTTCGCCTTTGTCGTTCATGCCCTTGAGTTGAATGACATGGGCGCCCTGCAAAGGAGGCGTCCACGGGATCAGAAGGTCGAACTGGTTCTCGGCTGTGGGCGTGTCAACAGTGGCATATTTAACGCCATCGATGTGCACCTCCACGAGTTTCACGTCGGCGCCGGTGACCTGGCCGATGATGTTTGTTGGAACACCGGTCATCAACTGCGCCTGCTGGGCCGGCTCAAACACACTGGCTTGCGCCGGCGGGGCTGCCGCGCCGCACGCGGCCAGCGTCGATGCAGCCAGAGCAAACGCAAGCAACATCCCAGGCAACCGGGCAGCCTTGAACTTTGAATGGGGATTGGTGGTTTCCATACCTGCTTTCCCGCTGAAAACACATCCTGCCGGCGCGCTGCGACGAATCGAGCAGTGATGCACTGGCTTCGGCAAGACGCCAACACAGAAGGCCACGTGCATGTGTCGGTCGCATCTGGCTCGAACCTGCGCGCCCAAAAACACCACATAACGGCAGGCTTCAGGATTTGGACGATTGTAGCACGCGCGCTGCGGCCAACAGGAGGGTCATTGCGCCGGCCAGCGTGAGCCACCAGCCGGCGCCGAGGGCAGTGGTATCTCGGTAAAGCTGTTCAATTGCCGGGCGCACAGCCAGATAACCAACCCAGGGAACCCCTGCGCCGAGGGCCAACAACGCCAGCGCCACTACTGCAAGCCGCGGCCGCAGACGCATGACAGCACCCCTGAACAGCATGACCGCCAGAACGATGACGATCACCACCAGGGTAACCCCGAACTGTATGCGGTAATTGGCGTCCATCCAGGCCGTGAGGATTTGCGGGTAGGGGGGCAGTCCGAGCGCAGCAATGATCGCCGCAAGCGCGCCGCCCATCCCGCGCGCCAGCCGGCTGGCTGCCGCCGCTGTCACAAGCGCAAGCAGAATGGCGCTGACCCACAGCGGCAGATAGAACCACTCGTTGAGAAAGACGCCAGCGCCGGGGGTGAAGTTGGTGAAGGGGGACAGCTCGTGGCCGGTGAGTGTCAGGGCAGATGTTTTGTGCGCCGCCCACGGCAGCAGGTGTCCCATAAACAACAAGCCGGCTGCGACGAACAGGACAAATCGGGGCGACAAGCGCATGATCGGGTTGAGCTTCATGCCGTGTTTAACCGGATACAGTGTAACACCCACTTTGCGCAATCAGTCCTACAATCGTGCGCTGGCATCCCGTGGGAGAGAGCGCCTGGCAGAGGGCGCAGGCGGCGCTTCCTGCGCGAGATGCCGGATATGCAAAAAAGAAGAGGCAAACACAGTCAGCATGAATGCGCATGATATCGAGCGCGCCCGCAGCGCCACTCCCATCCTGAATCAAACGCTTTATCTCAACACCGGCACCGCCGGCCTGACTGCCCAGCCCGTCATCGACGCCATGCTCGAGCTGGCGCGGCGCATGGAAGCGGGTGGTCTGGCAGGGTACTACGAGATGCAAAATCAGGCGGTGGCAGCTCGCAACCGGATGGCAACCTTCCTGGGCGCGAATGAGGACGACGTGGCGTTCACTTACAACGCCTCGCACAGCCTGAACATCGCTATGCAGGTGCGATGGGACGCGCTTCGAGCGACCCCCGGCCAGCCGGTGGAGGTGCTCTTCTCGGATCACGAATACCCCACCACCAACATGATTTTCCGCTACCTCGAGCAGATCGGGGCGATCCGGCTTGTGCGCTACAAGCTCTCTGCCGACACAAACGAAATGCTCGACAGCCTGAACGCCGTGACAACAGACCGGGCGCGCATGTTGGTGGCGAGTCACGTGGACTGCAACACCGGCCTGCGCGCTGACGTGAAAACCCTGTGCGCCTGGTGCAGACAGCGCGGCATTGTGTCATTCATCGACGGCGCGCAAGCTGTGGGGCAGTTCAGCATCAATCTGCGGGACATCGGCTGCGACATCTACATCGGCAACGGCCACAAGTGGCTGTACGGCCCCAAAGGGGTCGGCCTGCTCTATGTGCGCAAAGAGATGCTCGACCTGTTCAACCCGCCCATGGTTGGTTCGGGCACGATCACATGGACAGACCCGGTTGCATTTGTGGACGGCGCCGCGCGTTTCGAGCTGGCCGCCACAAGGCCGGCTTACGTGTTCGCCGCCATGAACGCGGCGCTGGACTGGTTCGAGAGCTTTGGCCAGGCGGCGATCGAGCGCCGTATGCGCGCGTTGTCTGACTACTTCAAACGCCGGGTGCTCGAACAGCCGGATCGTTACACGCTGATCTGCCCTGTGCCGTGGGAGCAATCGTCAGCGATGGCGTCCATTCAATTTGCCGGCAAGACCGCCGAAGACATTGCCTCGTTTTGCAGCCGCATGTTTCGGGAGAACAAAGCCGTTCTGCGCCCGGTGGGCGACGGCTTCAACGCGATTCGCATTTCGACGGCATACTACAACATCGAAGACGAGTACGAGCGGCTGTTCAATCTGTTCGAGACCGAATTTCTCAAGCAGTGACAACAGCCAACGGTGTGTTGTCGGAAGCCGCCCTAATCGTCAATTGTCAATCGTCAATTGAAATGAATGATTACCTGACCAAGCTGCGCGAGATGCGGGACAGGGCGCGCCAGGCCGGCGGCGCCGAGCGCATCGAGCAACAGCATCAAAAAGGCAAGCTGACCGCGCGCGAGCGGTTGGCTTTGCTGCTCGATGCCGGCTCGTTCCAGGAACTGGGCGCGCTGGCCACGCACAACATCACCGACTTTGGTATGGCGTCGCAGCGTTACCCCGGCGATGGCGTCATCACCGGCTTCGGCAAGATCAATGGCCGGCGGGTGGCCGTATACGCGCAAGACTTCACCGTGCTGGGCGGGTCGTTCTCGCAGGTTCAATCGCAGAAGATTTGCCGCATCCAGGATCTGGCGCTGGAGAGCGGCATCCCGGTCATCGGGCTGAACGATTCAGGCGGCGCGCGCATCCAGGAGGGCGTGCGCAGCCTGGCCGCCTATGGCGAGCTGTTCACCCGCAATGTGATGGCGTCGGGCGTGATCCCGCAGATCTCGCTCATTCTGGGGCCGTGCGCGGGCGGGGCGGTGTACTCGCCGGCGTTGACCGACTTCATCATCATGACCCGCCAGAACTCATACATGTTCATCACCGGCCCCGAAGTGGTCAAAGCAGTCACCGGCGAAAACGTCACCTTCGAGGAGCTGGGCGGCACGCTGGTGCACAACGGCAAGAGCGGCGTGGCGCACTTTCTGGCTCAGGACGAGCGCAGCGCCCTCGAGCTGGTCAAGCTATTGTTGAGCTACCTGCCGCAAAACAACACCGAGGATCCGCCGCAGATCACGCCCTACGACTCGCGCAATCGCATGGACGAGTCGCTGAACACCGTCGTGCCGCCGAGCGACGACGAGCCATACGACATGCGCGACGTAGTGGACATGGTGTTCGATGAAGGCAGCTTTCTGGAAGTGCAGCCCTACTATGCGCGCAACGCCGTGGTCGGCTTCGCCCGGCTGGACGGGTTCTCGGTGGGCGTGGTGGGCAACCAGCCGAACTACATGGCCGGCGTGCTCGACATTGACTCGAGCGACAAGATCGCGCGCTTCGTCAGCCTGTGCGACGCCTTCAACATTCCCCTCGTAACCTTCGTCGATTGCCCCGGCTACCTGCCCGGCGTTGACCAGGAGCACTATGGGGTGATCCGGCATGGCGCAAAAGTAATCTACGCCTACTGCCAGGCCACAGTGCCGAAAATCTCCATCGTCACACGCAAAGCAATGGGCGGAGCGTACATCGCCATGAGCTCCAAGCAGATGCGCAGCGATTTGGCGTTTGCGTGGCCGACGGCGCAGATCGCCGTGATGGGCGCCGAGGGCGCAGTGCGCATTCTGCGCCGGCGCGAGCTGAGCAAGGCCGAGAATCCAGCCGAATTGGAGCGCCAATTCGTCGCCGAGTACCGCGAGAAGTTCTACAACCCGTATGTGGCTGCCGACATGGGGCAGATCGATGAAGTGATCGAACCGAAGGAAACCCGCCCGCGCTTGATTCGCGCGCTGGAGGTGCTGCGCACAAAAGTGCAGCAGAACCCGCCCAAGAAGCACGGCATCATGCCGGTGTAGGGGGCGTAACGTTCGGAGGTTGATAAGGTTGGCAAGGTTGATAAGGTTCTTCAGGTTGACGCGCAACCATGCCGGCCTCATACACCTGACCAACCTGACCAACCTTACAAACTTTACAAACTGCCAATGGACAACTTGAGCACAGGCATTGCACTGACAATCGTTGGGATGGGACTGGTGTTCGCGGTGCTGATCGCGCTGGCCGGGCTGGTTGCGCTGGGAGTGCGGCTGGGAGATCGCGCCGGCGGCGCAGCGCATCAGACGGCGCCGGCGGATAACGCAGACCAGGGCGCTCACCCGGCGCTCACGCTGCGCCGCCTGATGCCGCTGGAGCGGCTGGGCGATCCGTCAGATCATCAACCTTCGCCTGACGAACTGGCCGCCATTGCTGTTGCGGTGCAGTTGCACCAGATCGTGCGGCGCAAACAGGCTGCGCCGGCTATGCGCACCCACCAGCCGGGCGCCCTGCCCAGTCGGTGGCTGGCCATTGGGCGCGCGCGACAGAGCCAGACCTGGCAGCGTAGATGAGATGCGAGAAGGAGCGCCATGCGACGATACACAGTTGAAGTCAACGGCAAAGTGTATGTGATCGACATCGAGGAGCTGGCGTCGGACCGGTTCAATGTGCGACTGGGCGATCAGAGATATGAAGTGAGGCTGCGCGGCAGCGAGGACGTGGCCGGGGCGCGGATCACGCCGGAAGTGTTGCCGCTGCACGTGGAAGGAGAAGCGGCAGGCGAAGGAAGCGCAATCACGCCGACGGTGGCGAACAAGCACCGGCCGCCCGCGCCGGAGTCCATGCCGACACTTCCCATGTCACGTCCGCCGGGCCTGCCGCCGGCCTCCAATATCCCTGGCGGGGACTTCCGTCAGGAAATCGTCGCCCCAATGCCCGGCACGATTCTGACGATACAGGTCTCTCCGGGCGACGTGGTGAAACGCGGGCAGACCGTGCTCGTTTTGGAGGCGATGAAGATGAAAAACGCCATTAAAGCGCCGCACGACGCCATTGTGTCGAGTGTAGCAGTGCAGGCCGGCCAGTCAGTCGGCTACGGGCATGTGCTGTTGACTTTCGAACAACCCAATTGAGGCGCACAGCCAGAAACTCTCACGTTCCGCGTTCCTCGCCCCATCTCCGCCCCATCTCCATGGATTCCACCACTGTCTCCCAGCTTGTGCAGGGCATCGTCTCAATCACCCCCGGCGCGATGTTGATGATCGCCGTCGGAGGGCTGCTGATCTACCTGGCCATCGCCCGTGAGTACGAGCCTATGTTGCTTCTGCCCATCGGAGCGGGAGCAATCCTGGCTAACCTGCCCCTGTCGCCGCTCGTTGCGCCAGACGGCTTGCTGAGGATTTTGTACCAGGCCGGCGTCGAAAACGAATTATTCCCGTTGCTCATTTTCATCGGCATTGGCGCCATGACTGACTTTGGGCCGCTGCTCGAAAACCCGAAGATGTTGCTACTGGGGGCCGCCGGGCAGTTCGGCATCTTTGGCACACTCCTGCTGGCATTGCTGTTGGGGTTCGATGTGAACGAAGCGGCCTCGATCGGCATCATCGGCGCGATTGACGGGCCGACCTCCATCTATGTCAGCAGCCGGCTGGCGCCTCACCTTTTAGGGCCGATCGCTGTGGCCGCCTACAGCTATATGTCGCTGGCGCCGGTGATCCAACCGCCGATCATGCGCCTGCTGACAACAAAACGCGAGCGCCGCATCCGCATGCAGTACACCCAGCGCGCAATCAGCCGGCGCACACGCGTCCTGTTCCCCATCTTCGTCACAATCATCGTGGGCGTTTTGGCGCCCATGGCGACGCCGCTGATCGGCATGCTGATGCTGGGCAATCTGATGAGAGAGGCCGGGGTAGTCGAGCGGTTGACCAAAGCCTCGTCGAACGAGATTGCCAACGTCGTGACACTGTTTCTGGGGCTGGCTATCGGGTCAACCATGCAGGCCGAGGCGTTCCTGCGGCTGGATACCCTGGCGATTTTGGCCCTGGGCATCGCGGCTTTTGCATTGGACACGGCAGCCGGGCTGTTGTTTGCCAGGCTGCTCAACCTGTTCAGCCGGGTCAAAATCAACCCGCTGATCGGCGCAGCCGGCATCAGCGCGTTTCCAATGGCCGCCCGAGTGGCGCAGAAGGTGGCGCTGGAAGACGATTTCGAGAATTTTCTCCTCATGCAAGCCATGGGGGCTAACACGGCAGGACAGATCGCCAGCGTCGTCGCGGGAGGAATCGTGCTGGCGCTGCTGACAAGGTGAGGGCGCTCATTTCGAGCCGTTGTGAGGCAGACAATCGCCTACACATTGCAGAGAAAGCAAAAAGCCGGCAATCAGTGATTGCCGGCCGGGCTGCGATGGCTTGAAAAAATCAGAGAGTCCTCTGGCAATGACCTACTCTTCCACGCAGTCGCCCACGCAGTACCATCGGCGCTGACGAGCTTAACGACCGGGTTCGGAATGGGACCGGGTGTGGCCTCGTCGCTCAAATCACCAGAAGACTCTTCAGATTTCCGACTTGTTGTCGTCGATCCGATGACACTCTAAAAACTGAATAGAACTGTTGCGTCCGCGCTTACGCGGGTCAGAGAACTTCTCTTTCTCTGCATCATGTGTAAGCCAAACGGCCATTAGTATGAGTCGGCTGAACACATTGCTGTGCTTACACCTCTCACCTATTAAACCAGTAGTCTTCTGGCGGCCTTCAGGGGGATCTCATCTTGAGGCGGGTTTCCCACTTAGATGCTTTCAGCGGTTATCCCTGCCGCACTTGGCTACCCAGCTATGCCTCTGGCGAGACAACTGGCACACCAGCGGTGCGTCCATCCCGGTCCTCTCGTACTAAGGACAGCTCCTCTCAAATCCCCTGCGCCCACACCGGATAGAGACCAACCTGTCTCACGACGGTTTGAACCCAGCTCACGTAACGCTTTAACGGCCGAACAGGCCGACCCTTGGGACCTTATACAGCCCCAGGATGCGCCGAGCCGACATCGAGGTGCCGAGCGAGGCCGTCGCTGTGGACGCTTGGGCCTCACCAGCCTGTTATCCCCGGGGTAGCTTTTATCCGTTAAGCCACGCCCCTTCCACTCGGATGCGTGGGATCACTAAGCCCGACTTTCGTCCCTGCTCGACGTGTTAGTCTTGCAGTCAAGCTCCCTTGTGCCTTTACACTCAACGGCTGGTTTCCATTCAGCCTGAGGGAACCTTTGGGCGCCTCCGTTACCTTTTGGGAGGCGACCGCCCCAGTCAAACTGCCCGCCTGGCACTGTCTCGGATCCAGATCATGGATACCGGTTAGGGCCAAGACCTTATCAGGGTGGTATTTCACCGATGGCTCCACCGAAGCTAGCGCTCCAGTTTCACAGCCTCCCACCTATGCTACACAGACAAAGCCCTAGCGCAATGCCAGGGTACAGTAAAGCTCCACGGGGTCTTTTTGTCCGGGTGCGGGTAAATGGCATCTTCACCACTACTTCAGTTTCGCCGAGTCCCTCGTTGAGACAGCGCTCCAGTCGTTACACCATTCGTGCGGGTCAGAACTTACCTGACAAGGAATTTCGCTACCTTAGGACGGTTATAGTTACCGCCGCCGTTCACCGGGGCTTCAGTTCGTAGCTTCGCTTGCGCTAACCACTCCCTTTAACCTTCCGGCACTGGGCAGGTGTCAGCCCCTATACGTCGTCTTACGACTTCGCAGAGACCTGTGGTTTAGTTAACCAGTCGCTAGAGCCTCTCATCTGCGACCTACACCGTCATAATCGAATGACCACAACGGCATAGGCTACCCTTCTCCCTAAGTTACGGGTACATTTTGCCTAATTCCTTAACGAGGGTTCTCTCGTTCGCCTGAGGATACTCTCCTCGCCTACCAGTGTCGGTTTGCGGTACGGGCGGCACAGATTCAACGCTTAGAAGTTTTTCTTGACAGATTGGCTCAGTGACTTAGGCTTGGGGACCCGCTAGTCCTTCAGGATCAGCGAACGGGTTTGCCTGTCCGCCTCATCTCCCTAGGGATTTCGCACCAGAACTACCAACGGTCTGGCTCACCTACCATTCTGCGTCCCTCCATCGCTCCTCTGCGCCGGTATCGGAATGTTGACCGATTGTCCATCACCTACGCTTTTCAGCCTCGGCTTAGGCCCGACTAACCCGATGCGGACTGACCTTGCATCGGAAACCTTAGGCATACGGCGATCACGGTTCTCACGTGATTTACGCTACTCGTATCGGCATTCTCACTTCTGCTCGCTCCACCGCTCCTTCCGGTACGGCTTCTATGCTTGCAGAACGCTCCCCTACTGAGTTTTCACTCCCGTATCTTCGGTGGCGCGCTTAGCCCCGTTGAATTTTCCGCGCAGAACCGTTTGACCAGTCAGCTATTACGCACTGTTTAAAGGATGGCTGCTTCTAAGCCAACCTCCTGGCTGTCTGAACAGTTCCACATCGTTTCCCACTTAGCGCGCACTTGAGGACCTTAGATGGCGGGCTGGGTTGTTTCCCTTTCGGCCACGGATCTCATAACTCGTAGCCCGACTCCCGACCTGTGGAGTGCCGGCATTCGGAGTTTGATTGAGTTTGGTAGCCTTACGGCCCCTAGCTCATTCAGTGCTCTACCTCCGGCACTAAACAATCGAGGCTAACCCTAAAGTTATTTCGGGGAGAACCAGCTATCTCCAGGTTCGATTGGCATATCACCTCTACTCACAGCTCATCTCATAGTTTTGCAGCCCTAAAGAGTTCGAGCCTCCACGAGATGTTACTCTCGTTTCACTCTGGCCATGAGTAGCTCACCTGGTTTCGGGTCTAATGCCTGCCACTGAACGCCCTATTCAGACTCGGTTTCCCTGTGGCTCCGGCTGTCACTGCCTTAACCTCGCGACAGACATTAAGTCGCCGATTCATTCTCCAAGAGGCACGCCGTCAGGCATGTAAACATAGCCCTTCGACTGCTTGTAAGTGTACGGTTTCAGGTACTGCTACTCCCCTCATCGGGGTGCTTCTCACCTTTCCCTCACGGTACTTGTTCGCTATCGGTCGCCAAACGTATTTAGCCTTACGGAGTGGTCTCCGTGGATTCATACCCGATTTCACGTGCCGGGTATTACTCAGGATACCCCGCTGCTGCATCACCTTTCGCCTACAGGACTATCACCTTCTATGGTCCGGCTTTCCTGAACGGTTCGGCTAGATTAGCAGATCAGCTGGTGGGGTCCTACAACCCCAATCAGCAAGCTGATTGGTTTGGGCTGTTCCGATTTCGCTCGCCACTACTTTCGGAATGCTTATCTTTTCCTCGCCCTACTTAGATGTTTCAGTTCGGGCGGTTCCCTCCAACGCGCCTATGGATTCAGCGCGTGGTGACCGGCTCAGCACCGGCCGGGTTTCCCCATTCGGACATCCCCGAGTAAAAATGTCTGATCACGACTCCTCGAGGCTTTTCGCAGTGATCCGCGTCCTTCTTCGGCATTTGGCGCCAAGGCATCCACCGTACACCCTTAATAGCTTCTCACATGATGCGGAGAAATTGAAGTTCCCGCAATGTGGGCAATCTATTTGATCGATTTCTCGATCGGGTGGATTGCTCCTTGCATCGCTCCAGTTCTATTCAGTTTTTAAAGTGCCATCGGCTCTGAAATTTTGAATTTCAGATTTTCGATCTCGGATTGCGCACAATCCAAAACCGCAAATCTAAAATCCAAAACCCATTGTGGAGACTACGGGATTCGAACCCGTGACCTCTTGCTTGCAAAGCAGGCGCTCTCCCAGCTGAGCTAAGTCCCCTCGCTAAGGTGGGCGATTCTGGACTCGAACCAGAGACCTTCCCCTTATCAGAGGGATGCTCTAACCAACTGAGCTAATCGCCCTCTTGCCAGCGCACATTAGCACCTAAAGAGTGGTAAAGAGATGCCGAACCCGATTCGGGTTGCGATCTACACCGTCAGATCGCTGCGACAATCGCCGAAAAGCGTCTTGTCGTCTAACCAAGGGCGCAAGTCTGCGAGCAGACTTATATCCCTAGAAAGGAGGTGATCCAGCCGCACGTTCCCGTACAGCTACCTTGTTACGACTTCACTCCAGTCACCAGCCCCACCTTTGACAGCGCGCTCCTTGCGGTTACGCTACTGGCTTCAGGTGTTGCCAGCTCCCATAGTGTGACGGGCGGTGTGTACAAGACCCGGGAACGTATTCAACGCACTATGGCTGACGCGCGTTTACTAGCAACTCCGACTTCATGCAGGCGGGTTGCAGCCTGCAATCTGAACTGAGGATGATTTTATGGGATTGGCTCCACCTCACGGTTTGGCTACCCATTGTTGTCACCCATTGTAGCGTGTGTGTAGCCCCAGACATAAAGGCCATGCTGACTTGACGTCATCCCCGCCTTCCTCCGGCTTGTGGCCGGCAGTCTCGCCAGACACTTGTAACTGGCAACGAGGGTTGCGCTCGTTAGGGTACTTAAACCAACATCTCACGACACGAGCTGACGACAGCCATGCAACACCTGTACAGGCTCCCTTGCGGGTCGTTCCCCTTTCAGTTCACTACCACCTGTATGTCAAGCCTGGGTGAGGTTCTTCGTGTAGCATCGAATTAAACCACACGCTCCGCTGCTTGTGCGGGTCCCCGTCAATTCCTTTGAGTTTTAAGCTTGCGCTCGTAGTTCCCAGGCGGGATGCTTAACGCGTTAGCTTTGGCACTGACAGGGTTAGATCTGCCAACACCTAGCATCCATCGTTTACGGCTAGGACTACCGGGGTTTCTAATCCCGTTTGCTCCCCTAGCTTTCGCTTCTCAGCGTCAGGAATGCCCCAGGAGACCGCCTTCGCCACGGGTGTTCCTCCTGATATCTACGCATTTCACTGCTACACCAGGAATTCCATCTCCCTCTGACATCCTCTAGCCCTGCAGTATTGAACGGCCTCCCCGAGTTAAGCCCGGGGCTTTCACGCCCAACTTACAAGACCGCCTACAAGCTCTTTACGCCCAGTAAATCCGGATAACGCTCGCCACCTACGTTTTACCGCGGCTGCTGGCACGTAGTTAGCCGTGGCTTATTCGCAGGATACCGTCCTTTCTCTTCTCCTGCAAAAGAAGTTTACGACCCGAAGGCCTTCATCCTCCACGCGGCGTTGCTGGGTCAGGCTTTCGCCCATTGCCCAATATTCCTCCCTGCTGCCACCCGTAGGCGTCTGGACCGTGTTTCAGTTCCAGTGTGGGGGGCCATCCTCTCAGACCCCCTACCCGTCGTTGCCTTGGTGGGCCGTTACCCCGCCAACCAGCTGATGGGCCGCAGGCTCCTCTCGTCACGCCTTTCGACTCTGATCAACAGCACGAACCGTCGATCCTTTTGGGTATTAGCAATCCTTTCGGACTGTTGTTCCCTGCGACGAGGCAGATCACCAACGTGTTACTCACCCTTCCGCCACTCTCCAATATTGCTACTGGATCGTACGACTTGCATGGGTTAGGCACGCCGCCAGCGTTAATCCTGAGCCAGGATCAAACTCTCCGTAAAGTTTGCTCCCAACTTAATGGGATTGTGTTTCCAAACTCTGGAAAAGATTGAGAACCCGAATCTGATTCCCAGATCTCTTTACCACTCTTCAGTTGTTAATGTACCCTTAACTCAAGCCCGGCGATATTACTACTTCACATCGACGTTGTCAAGACCTTTTTCTTCTTCCGACTAAAAAGACCCGCTCTTGTCTTGGCTCTCAAGTCCTAAAAACAAGTTTGCAGGCCAGCCTTTAGTCCGTCTTGACTGCTCTATGAAGTTGTAAACGGAGGTGATCGGTTAAGCGTGTTGGATTCTACACGCCGCAGGCGAATTGTCAATAGCGCCCGGTCAAATTTGCGCAAATTTAAGGTTCGGCCGGCCATCTGGCGTCGAAGCGACCCTGCCGAAAGCTCGTGGCCTCGGCGCCCTATGCCCACCATATCGCTTCCCGACGACTGGCATTCGGCGCGACGTATCGTGACGAAGCTGATTACAATTAAGGCGCGATAGCACGAGGAGGCAGATCATGTTGCTGAGAACGAATCGGGGACACCGACACCTCGTTCGATCAATTTTAATGCTGGCACTGGCGGCAGGACTGACGATAGCAGTGTTGCTCATTGCCGACGCCGCTTTCGCGGGCGCGCCAAGCCGGCCAGCCAGCCAGGCAGGCAACTTCCCCGACCGATACGAGATCAATGACACAGCAGCGCAGGCAAAACTCGTGCTTGACCCTTCGCCCGTGATCTCGCTCACATTCTACGTTAGCGGAACCGGCCAGCCCAATGACGTAGACTGGTACTACTTGTTTATCCCCGCAGGCCAAATCCTAAACCTCACGGCCAGCTCGCAGCAGCCGGCCCCTCTTTTGGCCCGGGGATTCCTCACGGATGGAGTGACCCCTGCCGGCACATTCAACGATCCGGGGAATAATTCCACTGTAACCATCACAAACACCGGCGGCACCAGCCAGCAATACCTGATTCGAATCACCAATGGTTCAACTTCCAACAACCTGCTTTATCAAATCACATATGCCTTCTCACCGATCCCTCCCCCGCCGCCAACCAACACGCCCATACCCGGCCTCAGCCCGGATGCCTACGAACCAAACGATTCGATCGCCGAGGCGCTGCTGACAAACACCGTGCGCGGCCCGGTCGCCAGCTTCATCGCCGTAGGCAACAGCATTCAGAATTTGAGCTTCACTCCGTTCAACGACGGGCGGCCCGCCGACACAGCCGACTGGTTCCAGATTTATGGCCGCGCCGGCAGCATCTACCAGATCAACACCAGCAACGTGCAGCCGGGGGTGGAAACTGTACTGGCCGTGTTTCAGCCGGATGGGGTGACGCTGCTGCCGGCCATACTTGGCTCGACCAATCCGAACAACCGCTACATCGCCGGCCAGCGCGGGTCGCAGGTCATTGTGCAGATCCCGTCGGACGGCACTTACTGGATTCGCGTGACGAACCTGGATTCATCGCCGCGCGTCCCCGGCCAGACCTACTCCCTCTCCGCAATCGAGATTCTGCAGGCCACGCCTACGCCCAGCAACACGCCTACCCCCGGCCCCACACCCACTCCGTTTCCCGGCGGCGCCGATCAGTACGAGTACAACGGCTGGTTCGACACTGCCACCCTGATCGCGCCGAATGTGGATTACCGGGGCCTGAATTTCGTTCCCTGGAACCCGCCCACGCCGGACACACAGGACAATGACTTCTATCGCCTGCCAGTCAAACAAGGCGTGTACTACTCCTGCTTCACTTTTGAGCTCAGCCCCGGCACCGACACCAACATCATTGTGTACAACCAGGACCAGGTCGCCCTCGGCGGCAACGATGATGCCAGTCCTGAAAACACACTGCGCGGCGACTTCTCCAGTCGCTTCACCTGGCTGTCCGGCTACACCGGCTATGCCTATATCCTCGTGGGCCAGGTGAATCCACCGCGCGCCAACGAAGGCCAGAACCGCAGCTATGCGCTGCGCTGCGACATCGGGCTGCCGGCCACACCCACGCCCACCGTTGACCCGCGCGGCACGCCGACGCCGGCGCCACCGTTCGTGCCGCCCACCCCAGAGCCGCCCGATCCGACCATGACGCCCTATCCCACGCCGCGCACGGCGCAGAACCTGCCCATCCGGCCACTGCCCGCCACGACAATTGCGCCGATCGCGCAGCCGACGCCGGCGCCGCGACGTGTTGCGCTGAGCGTGCAAATCCACAACGACCTCAACCGCAACAATGCGCCCGACCCTGGCGAAGGCATTGCGAATGTGTCGGTGCGCGTGTCCGACGAAGCCACCGGCTTGCCGCTAGGACAGGCCGTCACCGATGCCGATGGGCGGGCCGGCCTGGTTGTGCTCAACAACGGCCCGGTGCGGCTGACCGTCCCGTTATTCGGCTACTCCACTGTAATCACGGATGCCGCAGCCAGCATCCGCATGGCCGTGGTGTCATCACCAGAACTGCCCAAACGCCTGCCCTAGCTGGCCAAAGCCGGCAGTTAAAAACATGCCGTCAGGCTGTTTGACTGAATCCCCCGATTTCGCTATAATCACCGTTTGCTATGTGACCGAGGCGACCGAAGACCTTCTTCAGTCGCCTCAACCGTATTATCTGGTGATCTGTGGAGGCAAGTCTGGAGACTCGCCTCTGCCCAGGATGGTGTATCTGAATGGCGACGAATCATAAACGCGCAATCAAGTCCTATGCCCGCGCACCCGAGATTCAGTTGCTCCCGAAACTCATCGAAGTCCAGCTCGAGTCGTTCAAGCTGTTCCAGAACGAGTTGCTGCGCGAGCTGTTCGAGGAGATCTCGCCCATCGAAAGCTTCAACGGCGAGATGGCGCTCTACTTTCCCGGCAACTACAAGCAGGCCAGGGAATACGGTCTGACCTACTGGTTCGAAGAGCCTAAAGTCAGCATTGAAGAATGCGTGGAGCGAGATCTGACTTACGGGGCGCCGCTGTACGCCAAAGTCGCCCTGCACAATCGCAAGACGGACGAGCACAAGGTCGATACGATCTATTTCGGGGAGTTTCCGCTGATGACCGAGAACGGGACGTTCATCATCAACGGCACCGAGCGCGTCGTTGTGTCGCAGCTCATCCGCTCGCCGGGCGTCTATTTCAGCGCCGAGGAAGACCCGGCCTCCGGCCGACCGCTCGGCCAGGCCAAACTCATCCCCGACCGCGGCGCCTGGATGGAATACGAAACGCGCAAGAGCGACTACATCGTGCTCAAGTTCAACCGCAAGCGCACGATCCCGGTCACCATCTTCCTGCGCGCCCTGGCCGCCGTCGACGATGGCGTAACCACTGACATTCTCAAGACCGGCCACGAAGACGAAATTCGCGCCCTGTTCGCCGATGTGGACACCAACCCGGATCATCAATACATCGACGCGACTTTCAAGCAGGAGCCGGAGTGGGCCAACAAACCCTCGCGCACCATCGCCCAGGAGGCATTGATCGAGTTCTTCAAGCGCGTGCGCCCCGGCGACCCGCCGACGCTGGATAACGCCACTGAGTTCATCCAGCAGCAACTTTTCGACCAGCGCCGCTACGACCTGGAGCGCGTCGGCCGCTACAAGCTGAACCAGCGGCTCGAGCTGGAAGGCATCGTGCCGCGCACAAACCGCACCATCACCAAGCTCGATGTGGTGCGACTGATCCGGCATTTGATCCAGGTCAACAACGGCGTTGTGCCGCCGGATGATATTGACCACCTGGGCAACCGCCGGGTCAAGACGAACGGAGAGTTGATCCAGAACAAATTGCGCGTCGGATTGCGCCGGATGGAGCGCATGGTCAAGGAGCGCATGTCGATGCCGGACAACGACTCGCCGTCGCCGGTCAACCTGATCAACATCCGGCCTGTAGTGGCGGCTGTGCGCGAGTTTTTCGGCTCGTCGCAGCTCTCGCAGTTCATGGACCAGACCAACCCGCTGGCCGAGCTGACCAGCAAACGCACCCTGTCGGCGCTCGGCCCCGGCGGTCTGCGGCGCGAGCGCGCCGGCTTCGATGTGCGCGACGTGCATCACAGCCACTACGGCCGCATCTGCCCGATCGAGACGCCGGAAGGCCCGAACATCGGCCTGATCGGCCGGCTGGCCACCTACGCCAAGGTCAACGCCTACGGCTTCCTTGAAACACCTTACCGCAAGATCGAGCGGACTGTCGAGAACAAGGTCGAGGCCTCAACCGGCCACACCCTGAGCCAGGATGTGACCGACGCTAAAGGCGAGGTGATCGCGACTGCCGGCACACGCATCGATCATGACACTGCCGCCATGCTCGCCCGTCACCGCTCCATCGAAACGCTGCCGGTGCGGCCCTATGTCGGGCAGACCACCGTGTATATGTCCGCCGACACCGAGGACAAGTTCACCATCGCCCAGGCCAATGCCCGGCTGAACGAGGTCGGCGAGTTCACCGAGAATCGCATCTCCGTGCGCCGGAATCAGAAGTTCATCTTCGCCAGCCCGGACCAGATCGACTACGCCGACATCGCGCCCAAACAGATCGTCGGCATCAGCGCCGCCCTGATCCCCTTCCTGGAGCACGACGACGCCAACCGCGCATTGATGGGATCGAACATGCAGCGCCAGGCTGTGCCGCTGCTCAAACCGCACATCCCGGTAGTCGCCACCGGCGTCGAGCGCCAGGCCGCCATGGACAGCGGCCAGGTTATTGTCGCCGCCGAAGATGGCGAAGTCGTCAGTGTGACCGGCAAGCAAATCGTGGTGCAAACCGCCAAGGGCAAACGGGTGTACACGTTGCGCAAGTACAACCGTTCGAATCAGAGCACCTGCATCGACCAGCGCCCTGTCGTGACCAAGGGCCAGCGGGTGAAGAAGGGCGATGTCGTCGCCGACTCCTCCTCGACCGACGGCGGCGAGCTGGCGCTGGGTCAGAACGTGCTGGTCGCTTTCCTCTCATGGGAGGGCGGCAATTACGAGGACGCCATCGTCGTCAGCGAGCGCCTGGTGCGCGAGGATTACTTCACCAGCGTTCATATCGAAAAGCACGAGATCGAGGCCCGTGAGACCAAACTCGGCCCCGAAGAGATCACCCGCGACATTCCCAATGTCGGCGAGGAAGCGCTCAAGGACCTGGACGAGCACGGCATCATCCGCATCGGCGCAGAGGTCAATCAGAACGACATTCTGGTCGGCAAGATCACACCCAAAGGCGAGAAGGAACTGTCGCCCGAAGAAAAGCTGCTGCGGGCCATCTTTGGCGAAAAGAGCCGCGAGGTGAAGGACACCAGCCTGCGCCTGCCGAACGGCGAGCACGGCAAGGTGGTGGAAGTGAAGGTCTTCGATCGCGACGAACACCGCGACCTGCCGGCCGGCGTCAATCGCATGGTGCGCGTCAGCATTGCCCAGCGCCGCAAACTGACCCAGGGCGACAAAATGGCCGGTCGGCACGGCAACAAGGGCGTCGTGTCCAAGGTCGTGTCAGTCGAGGACATGCCATTCCTCGAAGACGGGACACCCGTCGATATCGTGCTGAATCCGTTGGGCGTGCCAGGCCGCATGAACATCGGCCAGATCCTGGAAACCCACCTGGGCTGGGCTGCCGACCGGCTGGGCTTCCGCGCCGTGACGCCTGTCTTCGACGGGGCAGACGAGCGCGAGATCGAAGCCGAGCTGGCGCGCGCATGGTTGATCGATCACGCTTATACCGAGATCACCCGGCGCGCCTGGGCCGCCCTGCGCGAGAATCACATCGACACCGAACAATTGCGCGACGACCACGATGCGCGCATGGCGTATCTGTCCGAATGGTTGGCCAACAGTGAACGGGACTATGACCTGGAACGCGCCTACATCGACGAAGCCTACGCCCGACGGATCGTCCTGATCGAATGGCTGCGCGAACAAGGCTATGATCCTGACTACCTGCTCAGCTTCGAGGACGATGAGCGATCGCTAAGCGAACGCGCGCAGGCCGACGCCGACTGCGTCAAGGCTTGCATGCGCCTGTGGCTTGCGGCGCGCGGCGTGGACACCGCCGGCATGACCGACGAGCAGGTCCGCGAGCGCGCCACCCAGGTCAGCGTCGAGACCCATCAGCCGCTGCCCACCCTGGGCAAGATGAAGCTGATGGACGGCAAGACCGGCGAACCCTTCGACAACCCGGTCACAGTCGGCTATCTGCACATCATGAAACTCGCCCACCTGGTCGAGGACAAAGTGCACGCGCGCTCCACCGGCCCGTACTCGCTCGTCACCCAGCAACCGCTGGGCGGCAAGGCCCAGTTCGGCGGCCAGCGTTTCGGCGAGATGGAGGTCTGGGCGCTGGAAGCCTATGGCGCCGCCCACACGCTTCAGGAAATGTTGACCGTCAAGTCGGACGACGTGCAAGGCCGCGTCAAGACTTACGAGTCCATCGTCAAGGGCGAACCGATCGAAGAGCCGGGCATTCCGGCTTCCTTCAAAGTGCTGGTGAAAGAGCTGCAATCACTCGGCCTGGCGGTTGAGGCTATCAACGAAAACGGCGAGATTACCCACTTCGGGAAGGATGAGGACCGCCGGGCTACGCCACGCCTGGGCATGGGCCTGCTGGGACTGGAAGGCGGACTGGAGTAGCGCGCGCTGCGTCTTTCACAAAAACAACACAGCCTCTCGCAACAATGCGAGAGGCTGTGTTTTTCGAGCAGTCGCGTCAGCCGCGCTACAATGAAGCCATGAGCGACATTCAGCGCGCCCTGGCGCGCGTGCGCGAGCGCATTGCGGAAGCCGCGCTCCAGGCCGGGCGCGACCCGTCCAGCGTGACGCTCGTTGCCGTCTCCAAAACATTCCCCACCGAAGCCGTGATGGAGGCCGTTGCCGCCGGCCAGTATGACTTCGGCGAAAATCGCGTCGAAGAAGCCCTGCCCAAGATGGCGGCGGTGGGCCGGTTGGCAGAATACAGAAGTCAGAACTCAGACAACAGAACACAGAATACACAATACAGAGCACAGACGACAGAAGAAAGACGACAGGGCGCGGAATTCACAGGACGCGCTGCGCAATACCCAATACGGAATACCCGATACGCAATACGCCATACGCACCACACGACACGCAATCCCAAATCCGAAGTCCGAAATCCAAAATCCGCTGGCACCTGATCGGCCACCTGCAATCGCGCAAGGCCAGAGACGCCGCCGGTCAGTTTCACTTGATCCACTCGGTGGATTCGGTTCGGCTGGCCGAGACGCTCAGCCGGCGACTGAGTGCCCAGTCGCCCGACACCAGCCAGGACGTTCTGCTCGAATGCAACGTCAGCGGCGAGGCCAGCAAGTCCGGCTTCGATCTGGCCGGCTGGGAACGCGACCGCGCCAAATTGCAGCGCTTCATCGCCGAGGCAGCCCATATTCAATCCCTGCCCGGCCTGCGCGTGCTGGGCCTGATGACCATGGCGCCCATCGTCGAACAGGCGGAGCAGGCGCGCCCCTTCTTCATCAGCCTGCGGGCGCTGCGCGACGCCGCGCTTGAACAGGCCGGCCTGGCATGGCCTCATCTATCGATGGGCATGAGCGATGATTTCGAAGCCGCAATCGCCGAAGGGTCAACGCTCATCCGCATTGGGCGCGCGATCTTCGGCGCCCGACAGACTTGACGCGATGCCCATGTCCGCCGTGTCCCCCATGCCCGCCGGCCATCGCGCCCTGCTGAATCAGATTCAAGCCTTAAGCCTGGCGCGCCAAACGCCCATTCTGCTCGTCGGCGGCGCGGTGCGCGATTGGCTGATGGGCGCGCCACTGGCCGATCTCGACTTCGCCGTCCAGGGTGACGCCATCGCGCTGGCCCGCGCCGTTGCGAATGCCCTGGGCGGGCACTTCTACATCCTGGATCAAGAGCGCGGAACGGCCAGGGTGATTCTCAAAGGCCGAGAGACAGGCCAGCCAGCCGAAGGTGACGCGACTGCCCCGCCTTCCCTGATCCTTGACTTCTCTGTGTGTCGGGGAGCAACCTGGGAAGAAGATTTGTTTGATCGTGACTTCACCATCAACGCCATCGCGCTGGATCTTGCGCATGAAACTGTGCTTGACCCTACCGGGGGCCGGCGCGATCTGGAAGAACGGATCATTCGTCAGGCGCGCGCCGGCGCCATCGAGGACGACCCGGTTCGCGCACTGCGCGCCGTGCGCATGTCACTTGCGCTGTCAGCCGCCATCGAGCCGGCCACCGCAGCCGCCATTCGGCTCGCTGCGCGGCGCCTCAGCCGGCCCAGCCCGGAGCGTGTGCGCGACGAACTGATGAAGATCCTGTCCCGGCCCGACGCGGCGCGCGGCGCGCGTATGCTCGACACGTTTGGCCTGCTCGGCGTCATCGCGCCGGAAATCGAACCCATGCGCGATTGCGAGCAATCGCCACCGCATCGATTCAACGCCCTCGAACACACTTTCGTCGTGTTGGATTATGCTGACGCCCTCCTGTCCGGGCGGATCGATGCCGCGCTCCACTTTGACATCAGCGACCGGCAACGCGCCCAACTCGCCGGCCACTTTGCCACGCCCATCACAGCCGACCGGCCACGCGCGGCCATCTTCCGCTTCGCCTTGTTGTTGCACGACAGCGGCAAACCTCAGACGCGCGTGGTGAACGAGGCCGGCGCAGCTACGTTTCCCAACCATCCGGCCATCGGCGCGACGCTGGCCGGCCGGCGCGCGCGCTCTCTCAAACTGAGCAGCGACGAGACACGGCATGTCAAAACCATCGTGCAACATCACATGCGACCCAACCTGATGGCGCGCGCCGGCGAGTTCTCTCTCCGCGCGCTCTACCGGTTGTGGCGCGACGCCGGCGATTGCATGCCCGAACTGGCGCTGCTGTGTGTGGCCGACGGCATGGGCAAAGCCGGCGCGGATACCCGCCTTGAGGATCGCCAGCGGCGGGGCCGCATGGCCGAACTGATCCTTGACGCCTACTACACGCGCTTCGCGCCAGACGCAGCCCCAGACCCATTGATCCAGGGCGAAGATGTGCTGGCGCTGGGCATCGCCCCCGGCCCGAAGATCGGCCAGATGATCGAGTCTGTGCGCGAAGCCCAGATGGCTGGCGACATTACCACGCGGGCCGAGGCCCTTGCCATGCTGCGCCGAATAGCCGCCGACAGCCAGCAGCCGTGAACTGCGCCTGTGTTTTGCGAGATGATGAACAAGAAACCATGCGCCTTCACCACGCCCCGGCCAGACATTCGCCGCCGGACGATTGCCGTTGCGATCATGCTCGTCTTTGCGGCCTTCGTCGCGCGCGTGGCAGACCTGGACCGACTACCCCTGCACTACGATGAAGGCATCAACGTCTTCTTCGGTGTCCGGTCGCCGGCCGAAGTGCTGGACTGGACCATCAGAACCTACGACAACGATCCGCCCGGCCACCGTTTCGCCCTGGGCCTGTGGATGAGTCTCGCCGGCCCCACGCCATTTGCCATCCGCATCCTGTCCGTCTTCTTCGGCGTTCTGACCGTTGCTGCGCTGTATCGACTGGCTCGCCAATTGCGCCTGCCCGCAACGCCGGCGCTTGTGGCCGCCGGCTTCGTGGCGATATCGCCATTTGCCGTCGAGTACACTCAACAGGCCAAAGGCTATGCCATGGGCGCGGGCCTGACGGCACTGTCGTGGCTGGCCTGGGTTCGGCTGATCGCGCATCCCGGCGCATCTTTGCGCCGGCAACCCACATCAGCCCTCGCCTACATCGCGACCACTGCGCTGGCGCTATCCACGCATTACTACGTCATCCCTCTACTCGCCATGCAGTGGATGTGGCTGCTCGGCACACGGCTGAGCAGCGCCATGCAGTCGCGCACAGCACCCATCTTCAAACCTGCGATCCTGCGCGCTCTGGCGCTGCAACTGCTGGCTGGCCTGCCCATGGCAATCTGGCTCGGTCTGATGGCAAGTTCGCTTTTGGTCAGCACGGCCCGTTCGTCAACCAAGTTCGAGCCGCCGACGCCGTTTGCAGCCATCCAAACCATCCTGGGCGGGATGAGCGTTGGCGAGTCTGCCGGCGCCGAACTGACAACTCTCGGCGCGCTTCTGGTGTTCGCGCTCTCAATTGCCGGCGCCCTGCGGCTGTGGCAGCACACAGACACGCGCGGCCAGCGACCCGCTTTCTGGTTCGGCGCATCACTGGCCCTGTTGATCGCCGGCAGCATTGCGCTTCAGCAACGTGTCACTTTCTTCGGAACACGATTTCTGCTTTACGCCATGCCCAATCTGTTCATGCTGGTCGCCGGTCTCTTCGTCGGAAGGGCATCTGGCGCAACCCGGCCCGCCGCGCGCATCCTGCCCCCACTGGCGCTGGCGGGTCTCGCAATCCTGAGCCTGGCCGGGTTGATTTCTTTCTATCATGCGCCATCCGACCGCGCCGACAGCTTCAGGACGCTGCTCGCGCGCAACCGCGCGCTGTTCCAGGAGAACGACATCCTCCTGGGAACCTACATCTGGATGGAAGGAATGATGACCAGCTACGCGCCCGAAACGCCTGGCCGGGTCACATGGCATCCAGGCGCGCTCTCGCTCGATTCCGCAGATGACTATCTGGCACCCCTTGCCCGCAACCATCGCCGCATCTGGGTACTGGAATATGGCGGGAACCCCGAGGCGCCCGATAATCCGTCCATCCACTGGCTGCGCACGAACGCCGCTCTGGCATCCCAATCGACAGCAGGCGATGCAACGTTGCTCCTGTTCGATACCACATATGCGCCGGCCCGCAATCCAGCCGTAGCCGCAACCGAGCGGGTGACGTTCAGCAACGGCATCCAACTCGACTACGCGCCTGTGGCCCAGATCGCCGGCCTGGGCGACTCGATACCGCTGTCGCTCACCTGGAACACGCCAGAACCAGTTGCAGAGCATTTGATCGTGTTTGTGCATCTCATCTCGCCGGATGGCCAGTTGGTCGCTCAGAGCGACGGCGATCCAATCAACGGACTGGCGCCCAGCTTCACCTGGATGCCCGGCGTCCCCATTGTCAGCCAGCGGGCATTGCTGATCGGAGAATCCCTCGCGCCCGGCAACTACACCCTGTGGGCCGGCCTCTATCGCTCCGAGGACCACGCGCGCATCCTCACAACTGCCGGCGCCGACGCAATCACACTGGGCGTGATTACAATGCGCTGATGACGCTGCGTCGCGCCCTCCTCCTGTCTGCGCTGGTTCTGTTCGCATCGCTCCTGCGCTTCTGGCGCATCGATGCGCAAAGTCTGTGGTTCGACGAGGGTATTGCCTGGCACGTGGCCACGCAGCCTGATTTGCCGGCAGCGATTGCAGCCGACCCCACCAACCCGCCGCTCTACTTCCTGTTGCTCTATGCCGGCGTGCGACTGGCCGGCGACACCGAGTTCGCCATGCGCTGGCTGTCGGTCATGATCGGCTTGTTGGCCGTGCCGTTGTCCTATCAACTGGCGCGCCGGCTGTTCAATCCGACTGCCGGCGCGCTGGCTGCGCTGCTGGCAGCGTGCTCGCCCCCGCTGTGGTGGGCCTCGCAGGAAATTCGCATGTATGGGCTGATGGTCGCCCTGGCGCTCGTTGCGGCGCTGGCCTGGCACCGCCTGCTTCACAGCAGATCGCCGCAGGCATGGCTTGCCTTGTGGGCTGCCGAACTGGGCCTGCTGTACAGCCACAGCACCGGCCCAATCTTCGCCTTGTGGCTTAACACGGTCACCCTGCTGGCATGGCTGACCCGGCGCAATCTGCGGCGCGATCTGCGCCGGCCGCGCTGGCAGACCTGGCTAATCGGGCAAGTCATCGTCGGGCTGCTGTGGACGCCCTGGCTTGTCGCCCGATTCGTGGGGTTGCCCGGCGCCAATCAGACCGTCGTCTCGCCGCCCGCGCTCACACCGGAACTGGCGGGTCAGATATGGCAATCGATATGGGCAGGGTCATGGAGCATGGTCGGCCAGTCTTCTGAACTGATGGCAAGCAGCGCAATTGCATTTGTCATCTGGCTGGCCGCATTGGACTGGCGCCGGCGCGCCACACGCTGGCTGGCGCTACACGCGGTTGTGATTGTGGCCGGCGTACTGGCGGGACTTGCGTTTGTGGGCCTCAACCTGCACGGGCGCTATCTGGTCGCAACCGCGCCCTTCGCGCTGGTGGCGCTGGCCGGCGGACTGGGGCGGTGGGTGACGCAGGCCGGCCGGCCAGCCCAACGACTCGCAGCGCGTATCATTGCCGGCGGCGCGCTCGTGGCGTTTGTCGCGCAATCGGCGCTCGGCATCGCCGTTGCAGCGTTCAACCCGGCCTGGCAGCACGACGACGTGCGCGGCATGGTTCGCTATTACGCAAACACGCTGACCGCCCGCGACACTGTGATTGCCCGCTCCTATGTAGATCGCTATGAGCTGGCCTATTACTGGCCGCGCATGGGCGCGCAGGCGCAGCGCCTGGTGCTGCCCGAGACGGCGCAATGGGAGGATGTGGCCGACCGGCTGCCACAGTCAGGACGGGTGGCCGAGAATTTCTGGTTCGCGCAGCGCGGCGACTACCGGCGCATGCTGAGTTGTATGCTCGCACACGGCAGCGCCCACGCGCCGGAATACTTCGAGACCTTTGGCCTGGGCAGCGACCTGTACAATGAAGCGCCGCGTCAGTTGCCCGACACACAACCCTTCAACGGCTACTTTCAGCCGGCGCAGATCACGACCATAGGCACACCAGCGGCTTTCACTGCCGAGCGCGCGATGTGCTTCCCCATTGAAATCATCCTCGGCCAACGCACCAGCGAGCCACTGAAAGTCGCGCTGATCGCCCGCAACGATCTTGGCTGGGAGATTGCCCGCGCCGACGCCGTGTTTGCGCGCGCCGATCAGCGCGCCAGCGATGCCGCCGAGCCTGGCGACACCCTGGCGGCCTATCCGGTGTTGCGGCTGCCCTATGGCGCGCCGCCTGGCGCCTATCCGCTCATCATCCGCCTGTACGACGAGTCCCATTTGTCCGGCTATGACGTGATCGGGCCAACGGGCGCGCCGGCTGGCAAAGACCTGGAGGTCGGCGCATGGACGGTGCAGCCGGGCGCGAACTGGTCAAGAACAGCGCTGCCAGTTGGCGACGCCACGCGCGCGCCGATCACGGTCACGACCCGGCAGATCCTGTTGCGCCATGACGCAGACGCCCCGCGCGCAACGCCCCTGCACAACGGCGATCGCATCCGGCTCACGTTGCTGTGGCAGAGCAAAGACCCCTTACCGCCCCTGACATTGACAGATGCCAGCGCCGGCTGGCGCGTCGATGTGGCAGCGCGCGTGGAGGGAACCGGCATCCTGCTGGACTGGCGCGAGGCGCTCATTCCAGCATCTGCGCCCGATGGCACGGCCGAGTTGCGCCTGCCGGATGGCCGCATCCTGGCGCGCTATTCCATTGCCGCGCTGCCGGCTGAGTTTGTCGAGCCGGCTTACACAACACCTGTCAGCGCAACACTGCCCGGCATCGGCAGCCTGATCGGCTACACACTGGGCAGCGCCCCGCAGGCAATCGACCGCAGCGCGCCCCTCTCCATCACCCTGGTCTGGCAGGCGCATGCCACGCCAGAAACCAGCTACACCGTGTTTGTGCAGGCGCTCGACGCGCAAGGGAGGCTGATTGCCCAGAGCGACGCTCTGCCCGCGCAAGGCGCGCGCCCGACAACCGGGTGGCGGCCTGGAGAGTACATCATCGACACCCACGCACTGATATTCAAATCTGAGGCAGCGCCCGGCCCGGCGCGAATCATCGTCGGTCTGTACAATCCGGTCACAGGGCAGCGCGCGCCACCAGCCAACGACAGCGGCGACGCCGCCATCAGCCTCCCCACGCCGTTAACACTCAAATGAGCGCGCAAATCAATGACACCAGTGCAAGGGGCTATGCCGGGCACACTGCCGGGCACACTGCCGGGCGCATTGCCGCGATAGCGGCAATCGCGCTCGTGATCGCGGCATTTGGATTGCGGCTGATCGACCTGGAGCGCCAGCCATTGCATTTCGACGAGGGCAACAACGTCTACTTCGCCCTTCACTTGTCCGACGCGCTGCGCGTTAGCATCGCCACACATGACACGGACCCGCCCGCGCATCGCGCGGCGCTGGCCGGCTGGATAAGTGTGGCCGGACCTTCCCCCTTCTCCATCCGCCTATTCTCCGTCATGTGGAGCGCGCTGGCAGTCGCATTGTGCTATCGCTTGCTGCGCGAGATGCGCTTGCCTGCGCCGGCAAGCGCCCTGGCAACGGCCATCCTGGCCTTCTCGCCCTACGCGTTGCACTACGCCCAGGAAGCCAAGGGCTATAGCATGGTGGCGGCGTTGGCGCTGGTGTCCTGGTGGTCATGGCTTCAGATGATGGGAATGAGCAAGCATAGCAGCCAACCCGGCCTGTGGCCGGCGGCGCCCGTCTACGTCGTCAGCGCCGGCTTGATGCTGGGCGCACATTACTACGCAGCCCCCGTGCTGGCCATGCAGTGGCTGTGGTGGCTTGGTGCGCGATTGACGATCCGGCCGGCTGCTCCGCGCGCAGGCGTGGGGCGATCCATCTTCGCTGGCATTGCCGCGCAGGCGCTGGCCTGTCTGCCGGCTGCGATCTGGGTCGCGCTTACTTTGCCCAGTCTTGTGCGCGGCTCAACGGCACTCTCGGAGACATTCGCGCGACCCGGCTTGCCCGACCTGGTATGGAACATCCTGTCTGAAATGAGCGCCGGGCGCGCAGGGGCGACGATTGCGCCCTGGGCGGCAATTGCAGCCGGCGCGCTGTTCGTGGCCGGCGGCGCGCAACTGCGACGGCGCGGACATCTGGCCGTGTTTTGGTTTGGCGTCTCGCTCCTCGTGCCAGTCGTCGGAGCATTTGCCCTGCAACAGTGGATCACCTTTTTCTCGCCGCGCTTCCTGTTGTATGCGTTGCCATGCGCAATCGCATGGATGGCCGGCTGTTCGTTTGCCTTCACTGAGCGAGGCCGCGCGGCGCACTGGCCGGCGCTGGCTGGCACTGCGGGCGTCGCAGCCTTCATCAGCGGCGCCGGCATCGTCGCATACTACGCCAGCCCCGTGGATACAGCAAACGACTTCCGCCCGCTCATCCGCGACATGCGTCCGCTCGTCAAAACGGGCGACGCGGCTCTGAGCAGTTACATCTGGCTCGAAGGATTGTGGGCGAGTTATGCGCCCGAAGCAGGCGCGCGCCTGCGCTGGTACGAGGACAATTACTCACCGGACACCGTAGAACGATTGATGAGGCCGATTGCGCGCCAGCATCGACGCATCTGGTCCTTCAACTTCATGCGCAACCCCGACGCCGATCAAACCTTGTCCGTGCACTGGTTAAAGCAGCGCGCTGCCTACGCTGATCGGTTCGTTGCCGGCAACCTGACTGCGCTGCTCTTCGATAGCCAGACTGCGCTGCCCGACGCACGCCCAGCTATGTGCGCCGTGCTCGACCGGCGCGTTCGTCTGTGCTTCCAACCGCACCAGACAACTGCCCGGCGGGGGGATACGCTCTCAGTCACGCTGCGGTGGTCTGCGCTGCAAGCGATCACCGACGACCTGAGCATCTTCGTGAATCTTATTGGGCCAGATGGCGCGCTCATCGCCCAAAACGATGGCAACGCGGTCAATGGCCTGGCCCCCGGATTTACCTGGCAACCAGGCCGCGAAGTCATCGATCAGCGCGCGATCCTGGTGCGACGCGAGCTTCCAACGGGGACATACCGGCTTATTGCGGGCATGTACCGGCGCGCAGATGGCGCGCGCCTGAAGACCGAGACGGAGCAGGATCACGTCACCATCGCCACGGTGTCCGCGACAAACCCATAGGACTGGCGCGCAGCAAGACGCCTATCTGAGCGCGCCAGAGAATGCCAGCGCCCACAGCCAGTTCACAAGCGCGTGAACCGCCGCCGATGTCGCCACATTGCGGGTGGCGATATAAGTGCGCGCGTAGAAAATGCCAGCAACCGTTGCCAATACAAAGTACCAGCCAATTTCAGGCGGGTTGTTGAGGTGAGCCAGGCCGAAGATAACCGACGACACCACAATCGCGCTGGCCTGGGGCAGCCGCAGCGTTTGCTCGAGATAGCGGAAGATCGTCCCGCGAAACAGAATTTCTTCCGGCAGGGCGACGAACACAAATCCGGTCAACAAACTGATCCCCGCTTCGAGCGGCGCCGGGGCGGCAAAGGCCGGAACCAGAAAACCGCTGAACAGCCCGACCGGCACGCTCACCACAGCCAGCAGGATCAGATTGCTGGCGACGATGCTCACCCCGCGCGCCGTTGGCCGGAACGACAGCCCGATGCCCTGGAACTGGCCGGAAACTGCCAGCAGGAACAGGAAGACCGGCAACAACGCCACTTGAAAATAGCCGGCCCCTTCCATCAGGAACAACGGGAAATCCGGGAACGCCTCGAATTCCACTGCGTACCATATCGACAACACCGCGCATACAAACAGGAAGTTGAGATTGCGTTTCTGTTCGCGGCTAGTCAGGGCCAGCAGCGCCAGCGGGATCAGAAACGCGCCGGCGCGCAGCGCCGCGTCGGACGGGTCGATGGTCTCGTTGCGAGTGAGCGGCAACACCAGCGGCGCGGCAACGGTAATCAGGCCCAGCAGCAAATCGCCGCGCTGGAACCGCGGCGTGTTGATGATAGCAATGGCCGACGGCAAGTAAAGCAAAATCCCAGACGTGAGCAAATCGGTCGCCTCGAGCGCGCCGTTCATCTGAGCGTACAGGATGAAGGGCGCAAGGACGATCAGCGGGGCGAGCGACAATCCTACCGGCTCGACCTGCGCCGCATGGCGCAACGCGCGGGCTACCGGCGCAACACTTGCCAGCAGAAAACCGCCCGCGAACACGGCAAACAGGAGCAGCGGAAATGCCGCTGGGCCATTCAACGGCTCGCCGAGCTGTTGAGCAAACAGCGCAACAAGCGCCACCCAGATTGCAGCACGAATAGCCCAATCCAGCCCGTGGGTCGGCGCTTGTAATTCCGGCGCAGGGTGTTCAAGCGCGAGGCGAGCCTGGGTCAATGCCGCTCCCGGTTGGGCCGGCAGTTCTTGCGCAAGGCTCCCTGATGGAAAGCCATCGGGGGCAGAAGCAGGCGATATGGAACCAGGATCAGGATTGCCCCTATCGTCGCGAGAGATGTTGTCTGAAGTGTCCCCTGCGGCGGACGGCGGCGGCGCCGGCTGTTCCGGCTGAGGCAATGAATCCATGCCGCGATTTTAGCAGCAGGCAGACTCAGGGCGAAGCAGCGCGTCCCACGCGCGGCGCACCTGCGCCTCGGTCTCGTCGAGCGGGCCGGAGGTGTCGATGACCACGTCCGCGCGAGCGATCTTGTCCTGCTGCGAATTCTGGGCGGCGGCCCGCGCGCGCGCTTCGGCTTCGCTCAGGCCGCGCGAATGCATCAGCCGGCGCACCTGCTCCTCTGGCGAGCAGATGGTCACCCAGACCTGGTCGCACCGCTCGGCCCAGCCGGCTTCGAACAGCTTGATCACTTCGATAACGCCAACCGCGTCGGCCGGCATGGCAGCCAGCAGGCGCTCCATCTCGGCATGCACTGCCGGGTGGGTGATGGCTTCGAGTTGTTTGAGGCGGGCTGGGTCGTTGAACACAATCGCGCCGAGCGCCCGGCGATTCAATTCGCCGGCCTCGGTCAACACGGCCGGGCCGAAGACGCGCGCGATTTCAGCCAGCGCCGGCTTGCCTTTCTCGACCACCTGGCGGGCAATCGCGTCCGCGTCGATCACCTGCGCGCCCAAACCGCGCAGCACGCGCGCGACGTTGCTCTTGCCAGTGGCGATGTTGCCGGTCAAGCCGATCAGAATGCGCGGGGCCATGTCAACAAGGGTAGCACAATTCCGGTGTATAACCACCCCGCAGAAACACACTCTGGAGAGCAACCCCATGACGTCATATGGCTATCACGGCACAGTGCTGCATATCGACCTGGCTCAACGCGCCGCCTGGGCCGAGCAGCCCGGCGAGATCTTCTGGCGCACCTACGGCGGCGGGGGATTGCTCGCCGCGCATTACCTGATGAAGGCGTGCCCGCCGCGCATCGACGCCTTCGACCCGGCCAATCTGCTCATCCTCACCTCCAGCGTGGTCGCCGGCCATCCCTACGCCGGCCTGGCCCGCTTCACCGCCGCTGCCAAAAGCCCGCTGACCCACGGGATCGGTGAAACGCGCTGCGAAGGTCCGTTTGGCATGGCGATCAAGGACTGCGGCGCAGACGCGCTGATCTTTCACGGCGCAGCCGACGCGCCAACGACGGTGTTGATCGACAACGGCCAGGTGAGTTTTCACGACGCCGGGGCGCTGTGGGGCAAACCGGTTTCGCAGACGGTGGATGCGCTGGAAGCGCAGTTCGGCGGGGACAGCCACACTGCGGTGATCGGGCCGGCCGGCGAGCATCGCGTGCGCTTTGCCAGCGTCGTCACCGACCGCGCCTACAACGCGGCGCGCATGGGTATCGGCGCCGTCATGGGATCGAAGAACCTCAAAGCCGTGGTGCTGCGCGGCAACCAGCGCCCGCCCGTGGCCGACCCGGCCACCTGTCAGCGCCTGACGCGCGAATACGCAGCCAGGATGCGCGAGAACGCGCTCACGCGCTGGCAACTGGAGCCGCCCGGCTTCTCGGCCTGGGTGCAACTGCACGGCCTGGACGCTTCGCTCTGCACGCGCAACTACCGCGACAGCGCATTCGAGGCGCCGGACAACTATGAGCCGGCTCGCTTCATGCGCCGCTATTTGAAAGAGGGCAACTGCCCCGGCTGTCCCAACAACTGCATCAAGTTCTTTGCGACCGGCGACGACAAAACTTACGACCCGCGCGCCAGCGGCATCCATCAGGAAATCACCGGCACGCTTGGCCCCAACTGCGGCATCGCCGACCTCGACGCCGTGTTCAAGGCCAACGTGCTGTGCAACGAATATGGCCTCGATCCGACCTCGCTGGGCTTCACGCTGTCGATGGCGATGGAGTGCGTCGAGCGCGGCCTGCTCGATATTCCCTTGCGCTTTGGCGACGCCGGGGCCATGCTGGCCATGATTCACGACATCGCGTTGCGACGCGGCTTTGGCGACACGCTGGCCGAGGGATCAAAGCGCGCCGCAGAACGCATCGGCGGCGATGCGCCTCGCTGCGCGCTGCATGTCAAGGGACAGGAAATGGTGTGCTTCGAGCCGCGCACACAGACCAACCTGGCGCTGGGCTACGCCACCGCGCCCATCGGCCCGCGCTACGACATCAACGAGCACGACTGGGACTTCGACACTGAGGTGGGCTGGGAGCACACGCTAAACAGCTCGCGCACGGTGGGCATCCTGGAGCGCATCCCGATGGATTATCTGGGTGTGGACAAGGTGCGCAACTTCAAGGCGCTGGCGACACTGTGGTCGGCGGCGGACGCGCTCGATCTGTGCATCTTCGCCATCGCGCCGACGCGCGTGTTGACGCTGGAAGACATGGCTGCCATGCTGGGCGCGGTCACCGGCTGGGTCACATCGTCCTACGAGATCATGCGCTTTGGCGAGCGCCGGCTGCATCTGATGCGGCTGTACAACTTGCGCGAGGGGTTGACGGCCGCCGACGACACATTGCCGGCGCGCTTCTTCGAGGAAGGCGTGCAGGCTGGCCGGTGGCAGGGCGTCAAGCTCGACCGCGCGCAGTTCCACGCCAATATCCGCGCCTATTACCGGATGATGGGCTGGGACGACCAGGGCGCGCCGCTGTTCGAGACGCTGCTGGATCACCGGCTGGACGAACATGCCGGCGGCTGAAGCCGGCCCGACACGCGCATCCGGCGTCACCCGCCCAACACGCGCGCGATCAACGCCACAGCCGCGGCCGCCAGCAACAGCCAGATCAGAACAATCACGACAGCGGCGGCCCGGCTGACCGGCTTGCCCTGTCGCATGACCTCCTGCGCTTTGGCGCGGCTGTCGGTCATCACGCGCTCCGGAATCATGCGCAGGGCCAGGGCCACACCGAGCGGGATCAACACCAGATCGTCCAGATAGCCCAGGACGGGGATCACATCTGGAATCAGATCAATCGGACTGAAAGCATACGCGACGACGCCTGCGGCAAACACGCGCGCGAGCCAGGGCGTTCTGGGGTCGCGGTAGGCCAGATAGAGCGCATAGGTTTCAGTCTTGAGGCGTCTGGCCCGCGCTTTCCATGGCTCGATCATACTGGCCATTATCGCGCTGCGAACCGCATCAATTCCGCATTCAGAGTCAGCTCACGTCAAGGCCGGCGGGCGCATTCAGGGGCGCAACTGGCGCTGGCGCGCCGCGCCCTCTCAGCGACATGCGCGTGTGTCATCAATGCCTCATAGTGCCGGCTAGTTCAGTAGCCTGCCACTCTGTAGTAAGATGCTGGAACGCTGGTTGCCATTTGACGGCAAATGAAGCCGGCTGAGAGCGAGGGACAGGGAGCACATGAGACAACCGATCAAACCCCCGCCGATGCCCATCATGGAACGCAATCGGGGTGTGGTTTCACGCCTGTGGCGCTCTGGCCGGAATGGCCGGCTGACACTGGGCGTCATCGCAGCGGTCATCCTGCTTTGTCTGGGGGCGACATTGGCGCTGGTGATGCGGCCGGCGCCATCGCCGCAGGGCAGCGCAGCCGACATTGTCATCACCACGCCCACAGCGCGCGCGCAGGTCGAAGTGACAGCAGGAGCCGACGCTTTTCCAACCCCGGCAGAAGACGCACAGCCGGCTCCGCCGCTCCCCGACGCGCCGACGCTGACGATCGAGCCGGCCGTTGTGCCAACGACCGCGCCTCCGCCCACAGCCATTAGCGGCCCGCAGGCCAGCCTGAAGGCCGGCAATGAATTCGTCAACGTGCGCGCCGGCCCGGGGTTGTCCTTTGACAAGGTGGGGGAGCTGAAGCCCGGCCAGCGCGTGCCGGTGCGCGGCAAGAGCGCAGACGGCGCCTGGTGGCAAATCATCCTGCCCGACACCGCCGGCGGGACCGGCTGGGTGTTTGCCGAGTATCTCGATCTCTCTGGAGACCCCGCCAGCCTGCCGGTGATCGATTAGAAGCGGGTTTGAAGCCGGCCCCCGATTCAGTGCGCCAGCGCGCCTGCCGTCCCCGGAAAAGATACAATCGCTCTACACCGGCTGCCGCGATGCTGGCCGGCGCAAGGAGCACAGCATGACACCGACGCGCGTTTTGATTATGGGCGCAGCCGGGCGCGATTTCCACAACTTCAACGTCTGCTTTCGCAACGCCCCTGATGTTGAAGTAGTCGCATTCACAGCCGCGCAGATTCCCAACATCGAAGGCCGCCTGTATCCGCCGGCGCTGGCCGGCGCGCGCTACCCCAATGGCATTCCCATCTACGAAGAGCGCGAGTTGAGCCGGCTGATCCGCGAACTGCGCGTTGAGCAGGTAGTGTTTGCTTATAGTGACGTGCCGCACGAGCATGTCATGCACAAGGCGTCGGAGGCGATGGCAGCCGGCGCGGACTTTCGATTGATCGGGCCGGCGGCGTCACAACTCAAGAGCAGCAAGCCGGTCGTGTCGATCGGCGCCGGGCGCACCGGCAGCGGCAAGAGCCAGACCACGCGCCACGTGTGCGCGGTGTTGCAACAAATGGGTAAGCGCGTGGTTGCCGTGCGCCACCCCATGCCGTATGGCGATCTGGCGCGGCAAGCCGCGCAGCGTTTTGCAACTTACGCCGATCTCGATGCGCAGGAATGCACGATCGAGGAGCGTGAGGAATACGAGCCACACCTGGATCGGGGGGTCATCGTGTATGCCGGCGTGGACTACGAGGCCATCCTGCGCCAGGCTGAGCAGGAGGCCGATGTGGTGGTGTGGGACGGCGGCAACAACGACTTCCCCTTCTTTGTCCCGGACCTCCACATTGTGGTGGTCGATCCACATCGGCCGGGCCACGAGCTGACCTACCACCCCGGCGAGACGAACGTGCGCATGGCCGATGTCGTGGTCATCAACAAAGTGGACACGGCCAACTACGCCGATGTCCTGCGCGTGCGGGCGAACGTTCAGTCGGTGAACCCGCGCGCTGTGTTGATCGAGGCGGCCTCACCGTTGTTTGTGGACGACCCGCAGTCCATTCGAGGCCGGCGCGTGCTGGTGGTGGAGGATGGCCCTACGCTGACGCACGGCGAGATGGCGTATGGCGCCGGCGTGGTGGCCGCGCAGCGTTTTGGCGCGGCAGAATTGATCGATCCGCGCCCCTTTGCCGTCGGCTCAATCCGCCAGACATTCGAGAAGTATCCACACACCGGCCGGCTACTGCCGGCGATGGGCTATGGCGCGCAACAAGTGGCTGAACTGGAAGAGACCATTCGGCGCTCTAACGCCGAGATGGTGATTGTGGCGACGCCAATCGACCTGCGACGCCTGATGACAATAGAACAGCCCGTCCAGCGGGTGCGATACGAGTTACAGGTGATCGGCGCGCCCACCCTCGCGGATGTGCTGCGCGATCGGTTGGGGCCATTCGGGTGATCCCTGTCAACTCTGCTATAATCACTTTCCACACACGGGCACGTAGCTCAGTTGGTTAGAGCACTGCTTTGACATAGCAGAGGTCACAGGTTCAAGTCCTGTCGGGCCCATTTTCTAATAGCCCTTTGGCGAAGCGCGCCGAAGGGTTTTTTGATAAGCCGGCGCAGCCTCGATACAATAAGCGCTGCCATGAGCGATGTGAAAGCCAACGCGACGCGGATTCTGGCCATTGAAACTTCATGCGACGAAACCGCCGCCGCAGTGATCGACGACGGGCGACACATTCGCTCCAACGTGATCGCGTCGCAGATCGCGCTGCACCAGAAATACGGAGGTGTGTTCCCAGAGATGGCGTCGCGCGCGCACATCGAGGCCATTGCACCGGTCATCCGGCAGGCCATGCATGAGGCCGGCGCCGGCTGGGACTCGCTCACAGCCGTGGCAGTGACCAAAGGGCCAGGGCTGCCCGGCTCGCTGGTCGTCGGCGTCAACGCGGCCAAGGGTGTGTGCCTGGCCTATGACCTGCCGCTGATCGGGGTAAACCATCTGGAAGGCCACCTGTACGCGCACTGGCTGGCGGGGACAGGGCCGGCTGCCAATGCGCCGGCCGGCGAGAGCGCGCAGGAGTTCCCCCTGCTGGGCCTGATCGTCTCTGGCGGCCACACCGAACTGGTGCTGGTGAAGGAGCACGGCAAGTACGAGTTGATCGGCCACACAGTGGATGACGCCGCCGGCGAAGCGTTCGACAAAGTGGCGCGTATGCTGGCGCTGGGCTATCCGGGCGGGCCGGCCATCGAGCGCGCAGCGTTGCAGGGCAATCCACGCCGCTTCAAGTTTTCGCGGCCGCGCCTCGATCGCCCGTTCGATTTCTCTTTCAGCGGGGCCAAGACCGCCGCTTGGTATGTGCTGCGCGACTTCGGCGGCGCAGTGGATGGCAAGCCCAATCCGCGCGCGCCGGTGTTCGACATCGCGGCCAGCTTCCAGGAGGCCGTGGTGGACTGGCTGGTGGAGAAAACGCTGCGCGCCGCGCAACAATACAACGCCAGGGCCGTTCTGATCGGCGGCGGCGTTTCGGCCAACCGGCTGCTTCGCGAACGCATGGCGACCGTGTTGCCGATGCCGGTGTTCTTCCCGCCGCTGGCCCTGTGCACGGATAATGCGGCCATGATTGGCGCGGCGGCGCACTTCGCCTGGATGCGCGGTGTCCGCGATGATCTGGATATGGACGTGGAGCCGGACCTGAAAATAGGGTGATCGAATGATTGAGCGATTGGGTCATTGAGTCATCGAGTCATTCAGCCATTGATGCTTGCTCACATCCCGATTTCGAACCTCAAATCCAAAATCCCAAATCTAAAATCTAAAATCCAACATGCAATACGAGGTTGTCATCGGCATGGAGACCCATGTCGAGCAAAACACGCGCAGCAAGATGTTCTGCTCATGTTCGGCCAGCTTTTTTGGCGCCGAGCCGAACACCAATGTCTGCCCCACCTGCCTGGGCATGCCCGGCGCGCTGCCGGTAATCAACCGGCGCGCAGTAGAATTCTGCATCATGGTCGGTCTGGCGCTCAACTGCAAGATCGCCCGACACACCTTCTGGGAGCGCAAGTCGTACTGGTATCCCGATCTGCCCAAGGGCTACCAGATTTCGCAATACCAATCTCCGTTGTGCTATGACGGCTACATCGACGTGGACGTGCGCGACTTGAGCAGCGGCAACTGGACTGAAGAGCACTATCGCAAGCGCATCCGCATCCGCCGGGCGCACCTGGAGGAAGACACGGGCAAGCTCACCCACGCCGGCCGCGCCTCATTCGTGGACTACAACCGCAGCGGCGTGCCGCTGATCGAAATCGTGACCGAGCCGGACATTGCCAGCGCCGATGAAGCCTATGCCTACCTCAGCGCACTGCGCGATATCGTGCGCTGCCTGGGCGTCAGCAGCGGAGACATGGAGAAAGGCGCCATGCGCTGCGAGCCGAACATGAGCCTGCGCCCCAAAGGCAGCGACACCTTCGGCACAAAGGTCGAGATCAAGAACCTCAACTCGCTGCGCGCAGTGCGCGACAGCATCGCTTATGAAATCAAGCGGCAAAGCCGCGCGCTGGATGAAGGCGACCAGATTCGACAGGTCACGCTGGGCTGGGACGAAGCGCGCGGCGTGACCGTGACCCAGCGCGAGAAGGAAGACGCCCACGATTATCGCTATTTCCCGGAGCCGGATCTGCCGCCGCTGGAGATCGACAACGCCTGGCTGGAGGCGATCAAAGCGCGCATGCCGGAACTGCCGCTGGCAAAGAACGACCGCTTCATGCGCGACTTTGGCTTGAGCGGCTACGATGCCATGCTGCTGACCCGCGACCGCGCGACCGCAGAGTATTTTGAACAAGCGGTGTCTGCACTGGCCGGCGGTTCATCGGCCCAGCAAGTGGAAGAGGCGCGCCTGAAGAGCGCCGCCAAGTCTGCCGCTAACTGGGTGACCGGCGAATTGTTCCGGTTGATGAGCGCCGCCGGCGTCGGCATCGAGGATGTCAAGGTTGCTCCGGCGCAATTGGCCGGGTTGATCCAGCTCGTGGACAACAAGACCATTAACATCAACACCGCGCGCCAGGTGTTCGAGGAGATGTTCGCCGGCGGGCAGGATGCCAGAGCGATCGTGGAGGCGAAAGGGCTGGCGCAGGTCAGCGACGAGGCCGCGCTGTCGAAAGTGGTTGAAGACGCGCTGAACGCCAATCCGCAGCAGGTGCAATCGTATCTGGCCGGCAACGAGAAACTGTTTCAGTTTCTGGTAGGCCAGACCATGAAGCTCACCAAAGGCAAAGGCAACCCGCAAGTGCTGCAAGGGTTGTTGAAAGCGGCGCTCGACAAGCGCCGCTCAACGCCCCCGACACTCCCGGAGTCTTAAGAGACTCCGGGAGTGCTGCGAATGTTGCGATCAGTGTTTTGTTCGCCGATGGTGAGGATGCCGTGGTATCCGAACAGCTTGCCAAGCAGCGCATGACCGATCACTACCACGGTGGCCACGCGGTCATCGCTGCCGGGCACGGCGCGCTCGACAGCTACGGTAGTGACAGTGAACGGTCGCGGCAACGGCACGAGCAGCGCCCCGGCGATCAGATATTGCGGCCCGCGCGAGCGCATGATCAGCGTTTGCCCCTCATCGGCGATATCCACTGCCAGCGTCAGGCCGATCGTTTGCGGCTGATTGAAGCAGTCCAACACAGCGCGAAAGGGCATTGTGCGCGGCGTGGGTTTTGTGAGGGTGTAGCTGGTGGCCAGGCCCTTCGGCGTATCAAACTCGCGCGCCCACTCGTAGCAGGGCTGGCCGGCTGAATCGAGCAGGCCGCGATTGCGCACCCGCACGCGTTGCCCCCGCCCCGGCACAGGCATGAACGGCGCGAATGGCCGCGCCCACGGCAGGCGGTTCCAGGCATCCATCACCCCTTCCACAAGCACTTCGCGGCCGGGCGGCAGATCGTAGTGGCGGCGCAGCGCCGGGGCCAGGCGGTCAATCTGGCCGGCCAATACGTAGCGAAACAGCGATGGGGGCATTCCGTGTCACTCCATGTGTCGCATCAGCGGAAATGGATATCTCTCATGTGACTACACAACTCAAGCTTTGGATGGCGCGATCTGTATTGCCTGCCTCCCCTCAGCATCACAATACCACAAGCGACTTTCGGAAGGGCGTCGCGCGTGACCATCTGCCCAAAAGGCGGCAAAGTCCGGGTGCGCATAGAGCGGGCGACGGCAAAAGGTGTGGTTATATGGGCTGCCGGAGGTAATCTGCCGCGCTTTGCGCCATGTTGCGCCCAGGTCGTTCGAGGCCCAGAGGGCGACTTCGCCGCCAGGGTTGCCGGGTTGAGGGCCGGGTTCAGTGGGAGCGATGATGCGCCAGACGCCGTCACTCCCGATTTCCAGCTCGCCGTGGTCATAGTTGTTGTCGCAAGCCATCGCCCGAGTGCGAATCCACGACGAACCATCCCAACGACAGATATTCCAACGATGCGGACCGCTTTCAGGGCCGGGCTGCCAGCCATGGCTGGTCACAAATACGATAACAGGATGTCCGGCGGCGTCAAACTTCAAATCGCGCAGATAGTTCAACTCACCTGCGTTTTGCAGATCGAGCACGCGCGCCGGGCAGTCGGGGTCGAGCAGCGGCACGGCAACTTCTTGACCGGTGATGGCGCGCCAGGTATGACCCCAGTCGGCGCTTTCAAGGTAATACAAGTTCGTGCGCGCTTCCAATCCGCCGTCCGGCGGGTGATAGTCAAAAGCCAGCCCGATTCGCCCGGACTCAGCATCCGCCCAGCTCACCGCATAATGGCCGCGCGCCATACTGGCCAGCAGACGGGGAGCTGTCCACGCGCGTCCGTCCAGGCTGTGCTTGACATGAATGCCGCGCTTGTTGTTATCGTAGACTATGTGCAGCAGACACCATCCATGCCGGGCGCTCACCCAGGGCTGCGGATAAGCGAACAGCGGGCCATCGCAAACCGTTTCCCATTCGTCAATCTCATAGGGATGGCGGGAACGGTGGATAAATGAGCGGGTCGTCCATGGGCCGTGCGAAGGCGAAAACAACCAGAGAAACCCATCCGGGTCGATTTGCAAAGCGGGATTGTCATGCGCATCGGCGCACCATTTGTCAAACACGCAAACCGGCTCAGGAAAGATGCCGCTGGTGTGATCGAAATAAGAAACCATCTGCAACAGGTTGCCGCCCTCAAAATCCCAGCGTCGTTCAGGCTTGAGCCAGTTGTCTGCTGTGCTCCCGCCATAGCAAAAAAAGGTGCGCTGCACCTGTGCGGCATAAATCGCCATCGGGCGAGTCTGATACGGATACGTCGCCAGCCCGCCGCTGTATTTCCATACGTAGGGCGATCCCGGCAATTCTGTTTGCCCATGCCAGATGCCACGATAAGCGTTCTGCCGGCTGCAAAAAATCGGCTGCGCTGCCGGGTCGGGCATGCGCCGTCCTAGCGCAGGGTTTTCGCCAAATGGCGCGCCACGATCTACATTTTTCATAGGTCAAAAGAGTCAGAAAGGCGAAGACAATCCCTATGCAGCGGTGATTTTAATCGCTGGATCGGCTCTTTCAATCGTTGCTTCGGGTTAACAGGACTATAGACGACGGAGGTGTCATTGATCACTCCAGTTGTCGCATCAGCATACGGCGCAAGAGCGCCCACCCGCCGGCCAGCGCAACCACAATGAGCAGCAAAAGCCCCCAGGCCGCCGCAGATCCCTGGCCGGCCATGACCACTCCTACTACCGATGGCACGATTAGTGTGGCCACAGCCGCGACGCTGGTTAAAAAGCCGGTGACCAGCGTGGCACTTTGCGGAAACAGACGCACGCCATACGAAAGCAAAATGGGGTAAATCGGACTCATGGCGACTCCAACCATTGCGGCGCCGATGACGTGAATCGCAAACAGGCCAGGCGCGGCAAGCATTTTCAGCAGGCCCAGACCAGTCAGCGCAATTGCGACGGACACGATGACCGACGGCTTGACCCGGCGCGCGATGAGATCGGTGACATAGCGTCCGAGCGTGAACGCGGCGAAGAAAACCGTCACCAGCAGCGCCGACTGCGCCGCGCTTACGCCGGAACCGCGCTCGGCATACACCGCCGCCCAGCCGCTGAAAGCGACTTCTGCGCTGACGTAGATGGAGGCAGTCGCGCCCAGCACCCACAGCACCGGCTGGCGCAGCAACCGGGCGAGGGGCAAGGGAGCCGGCGCAGGATTGGCCGGGTTATGCCCGGCAGGCAGCGCGACCGAATCACGCCATGTCCATGCGCCAATCCACAATGGCGCAGACAGCGCCAGCGCCAGCAGAACGGCGACGCTGGAGCTGCCGAACAGGCTGTAACCGAGCGACACAAACAACGGGCCTGTGAGCGCGCCAATGCCGAAGAATGCGTTCAGCCGGTTGAGCATGCGCGCAGCGTTGCGGCCGGCCAGCAACCCGACCATCGAGTTGTACCCGACCTGCGTGCCCGACTGCCCCAGCCCAAGCAGATACGCGCCCAGATAGATCAATGGCAGGCTGTGGGCAAGCAGGAGCAGCGCAAGACTGACCAGCAGGCACGTCGCGCCGGAGAGCAACAACGCACGCATTCCCCATCGCGCGCCGATCGGAGTCATGATGAAGACCGACGTGGCGTAGCCCAGCGCAAACGGCGTGAATAACAGCCCGACCTGCTCGAGCGAGGCGCCGGTCTGGGCGGCAAAGGTGGGCAAGGCCGGCCCGACAATTGAAGCATTGATGCCGATGCTCACAAAAGCGTAGAAGCCCAGCCAGGGCGCGCGCGAGGCGCCAGCGGCGGGTTGGAGCGTCTGCGATGCGGGCGGTGTTGCTTCCATATCAGGGTGTGCCGGGCAGGCGCGCATAGTTGGCCGTCTCGACCACGCGCTGCCCTTCCGCGCTCAGAATCCATGCGACAAAGTCGCGCAGCTCGCCCTGCGGTTCGCTCAGCGCAATCAGGTAGAGCGGACGGGACAATAGGTACGATCCATCCAGCAAAGCGCCGTTTGTCAATGGGCGCCCGTCGATGGCCAGCACCTTGACGGGCGGCGCAACGGTGTCTGTGATGCGGGCGCTGGGCACATAGCCGATCGCGCCGGCCTGATACGCCACAAAGTTCATGACCACCTCGATGGACGGCAACACAACCGCGTTCAAGGTCAGGCGTGTGTTGCCCATCACCGCGCGATCGAAGAAGATGCGGGCGCCGTCGCCGGCTTCGCGCACCGCCACCTGCATCTCGCCAATGCCGGCGGCGCCCAGGCTGTCCCACTGGTTATACACGCCGGCGTAGATGTCGCGCAATTGCTGCATGCTCACATTCGTCAACGGATTGGCTGGATTGACGATGACTGCGATCCCGTCCGTGGCCAGGTCTGCAACCCAGGGCGCGTCGCGCCCGGCGATCCTGTCCGGCAACACAGACACTGCGGCAAGATCGACGCGCCGTGAAAAGACGGCTTCACCGGCGGCCGGAGTGCTGGCCGGCGTCAGCGTGAAAATGACATGCGGATGCCGCGCCGCGTAGGCGCGCGTGAGCGCCTGCATCAACGGTTCGAGGGCCACATCGGCGGCGACGCGCAGCGTGACGATGACCGGGGTCACTTTGGGCGTTTCGGCGCTGCCGCAGCCGGGCGCGGCAAAGCTCAACACGGCAAGGAGGCAGCACAAAGCCGGGACAACGCCTTTCATGCCGTGGCCGACCCCGCATTCACCGGATTGCCAGACGCATTCTGACGGTCGATCTCGCGCAGGAACGCCCACACCATCTCCTGGACGCGCGCGAGCGTTGCCTCGTCGATGGTCTCGATCGTGTCAGAGGGCTGATGCCAGCGCGGTGATGACCCATCGGGCGCAATCGCGCCGAAAGCGATGGCGCGCAACCCGTGTTTGACGCCCACGCTCAGTTCGCCATAGCCCGCGCTCAGACAGACGGCGCGGGCGCCCCACTCCGGATGCGCTTCGATCAGTTTATCGGCGAGCGCCAACAAGCCGGGGTCGCTGTGGGCGGGCATCAGGAAGCGCTCGGCGCGCACCACAACGGGCTGCGCGCCGGCAGCGGCGACCTGGTCGAGCACGATGTGGACGGCGTTGCGCAGCGCAGCGCGGTTGGCGCTGAAGCAGGCGTCGGCGCCATAGCAGCCCACTTCTTCACAGCCAGTGAACACCAGATGAACCTGCGTGCGTTGCAGCGGCGCATGGGTCAACTGCTCGGCCAGCCAGAGCGCGGCCGCAACGCCGCTGGCGTTGTCGTTCGCGCCTTTGGTGTATGGCGTGAGATCAGCCTGAACCATGAGGGCGAACACCGCAATCAGCGCAAGGCCCGGCGCCAGAGCAAGCAGACGCAAGGCCGGCGCGGGGCTGAAAATGCCGATCACAAACAGCCCCAGCATCGCAACCATGCCGCCGAGGCCGGCCGGCATCAGCCAGCGAAAGACCGTCAGCCAGAGCGGCGAGCGAAAGAGCAGCGGCGTGCGATGGGTATCCAGGTGCGCAGTGATGACAACCGTGATCAGACACGCGCCGGTCGGGGCAACCGCGCCCATCGGCGCATCTTCGTCCGATGCGGCCTGGGGCAATGGGTTCTGGCAGGGCGCGATAGCGCGCACATTCTGGCTCGGCTCGACAGGCAACAGCCAGCGCAACAGATTGGGGCGGAACTGCATTTCAAGCAACAGCGATGCGAGCGCCACAGCCGTGATGAGAGCCGCCGCCGCCGCCCCAACCGGCTGAGGCTGCCAGAACAGGAACAGGCTCAACAGCGCCAGCGCCGCCGCCAGCGCATAGGGCCGGTAAGCGGATGTGGCGCTGAGAAATGTCTGGCGTTCAGGGGACAATCCCAGGCTGGCCAGTTGTTCGGCCACATAATCGGCAGCTTTGGCTTCTTCGGGGGTCGCGCTGCCACGCGGGCCAATGACTTCAGACAGAGCGCGAATGTGATCGAGCGATGCCATAGGGGCTTATTATAGGAAGCGGGGGAGCGGTGGGGCGGGGGAGCAAGGGGTGCAGAGGCGCAGGGGAGCGGAGGTGAAGGGGTGCAGAGGTGAATGAGAATATAAAGGCGC